>ERZ779737.49-NODE-49-length-118594-cov-3.990569_pt1 | contig 118594 bp, 129 predicted proteins | sample MGYA00511889_ERZ779737 | MGnify/ENA primary metagenome ERZ779737 (study PRJEB29588, sample SAMEA2163575) | human gut metagenome | biome: human gut; feature: human-associated habitat; material: faeces | place: Denmark | collected 2008/2010 ...
AGAAATGATGGTTGCGGGTATCTTCTCCGGATTAGTAGTACACATCAACCACACCGTGTTACCGACTCCCTCTTCAAGTGGCTTCAGCAATGCGGACCATCCTGCCTGACTAATCGCGTGGACCTCATCTACTATTATTATTTTATACTTACAGCCTACTGGATAGAGTCGAGCTTGCTGGACTAGATCACGGATTGCGTCTACACCACCATTCGATGCTGCGTCTATCTCGATAGGAGATCCCTTTCCGTCATTGAGCATACTTGCAACCAAACGACAGGTTGAAGTTTTACCTGTTCCGGCAGGACCAATGAATAAGAAATTGCGACAAGTGAATTCCTTAGATTTGCACAACGCTGTGAGTATTGAGGTGGACACCGACTGTTCTACCATCTCATCCCACGTCTTAGGTCTATACTTTATTGCCAATGCAGATGTAGCCATATATTTACATCCTCCTTACACACTATAACGAGTTATCGTCCATATTCGTTGCATTTTTTGTAGTATGGGCAGTAACTTGGAGAGCACCACTTATCTCCTTTTGGGAGTCCTGCAGGTGCTAAATTAGCTTCAGCATACTGAACAATCTTATCTACACGACGAAGTACATCTTCCTTTTCATATTCATGTATTTCGACTTCGTAGCATTTGATTCGACCATACTGTCTATCCACATAGATAAACAGCACTCCTTCGAGTCCTAAGTATGTTGCATAGCACCTAACTTGATCAGCATGTTCAGCTTTCGGGTCGGTTAGGTCATTCCAACTACCGTGATCTAACGACTTGATTTCGAGTAGCCAGAACTGCCCGTTCCAGAATACAATACCGTCGCAAGCGAACCGAATTGGAGGATTTTGTATCGCTACAAAAGTCTCCGAGCTATCCGTTGAAGGCGTCAGCGTATATTCCCACTTTAGCTGCGATGCGTGATCACGGAGATAATCCGAAACAGATATCCATTTAGAGCCAAGCATCGCTATCAAATTACTTTGAATCACTCGATGACATGCTGTCCCCATCTGCGCCGCCCACTCCAACTCGTAATCGGCTTTCGGTGCTACGTCGGGCTCAGTCCCTCTCAATCGGAACCAAGATCGTCTATCACATCGAAATGACGACGGTGCGATTGCCTTATGCGACGGCTTAGAATTCTGTTTAAGAATTTGAGCGTCCACGAAGGACTCGTAGGCGCTCAAAAACTCACTGCTCACAGCAGAATTGAACTTAGCAAGATGTGCTGAATCAAATTCTCTAAAAGCCATCAGCCTACTCCTGCAAGCGTTGTTGTCAACTCGTCATCCCAAACAATGATGCCAACGACCTCGTCATCGAGGATAGACGGTCCAATTCGGACATCGACATCACCATAACTGGACATCACGGATTTCAGCGAATCGGTCTTGAATTCGAGTCCGAACTCTCCGTCGAAGTCGATGTCGATTGTACCTGTCATGTTGTTATTTTGAAGCGTCATCTCTCTGTTAGATACCTTGAGCCAGATAGTATCTTCTGTACTGGTTGAAAGCAAAAGGGCTTGGCCAAGAATTTGGTTGACCTTTGCCGCAGCAACCGCAAAGCAGTTATCTGGGTGATTAAGCGAGCCCAGAATGATATCAGAATTGTAACTACCTTCATCAGATTCGAGCCTCGGAGAAAACTGAGCGGTATACTTATAGCTATCAGTAACTACAATTATGATATAACTTCCATCGCTACGATACATCTTAGCTCCATCCGGAAGTGAATTAAGCAGGTTAATGATGGTATCGGAAAGCAAACAAGTGCATGCAAGATTAGATTTATTTGAATGTGTGAATAAGCAAGTGTCGAAATCACCTACAAGCGTATCGCCGGACTCGCTCACCCAAACCTTGCGATAAACCGGATGCTCAAATGACATCGAGATTGCGTACATCTGGTTATCTTTGATGAATCTCCATGCATCCTTATCCACATCAATGCTAACGTTGCTTGTTATCGTATCAGGGACATTTAGTGTAAGCCCATCAGTGTCGATTCGAGGAACTGTGAATCTGGACTTACCTGAAGTAATAACAAGAGCATCTGGCTGCACATCTAGCGTAACCGTTGCAGATGATAGTGTAGATATGAGCTGCTTCAAAAGCAAGTTATCCACCATGATTACTTGAGTTTCGGCAGCAGTTGACATTCCAGCGATAGATACCTCACTGATGACGTTTTCTGCTTCGAAGTTGAACTTAATCTGCTTCGGCTCAACAGTTATCTGTGCGATACCGCTCTTTTTATAGTACTTAGAGACGTTGGAATTAACAACTGCGAGATTAAGCGCAGTTAAAAGCGGTTTGGTGTTTACTGTGATCATAAATTACACTCCTTCAACTACTTTTTTGTCTATATGATCTATGACCTGATCGGGCCGTAATCTATAACGGTTCATATAGTCCATTATGGCGGCCTGATATTCATCAGATATGCGGCCATTTACTCCGACCGCTTTATCTCCACGAGGCTTGCTACCATCAGATTCTTTGAATACGGGCATTAGGTACTCAAGTTCTACAAGGTGGTACTGGATCCACGCGACTTCATCAGGTTCGACAGTGTCGATGCTTGCGGGTCTACTATACTTACATGGATACTCAAGACCATACCATCTAAGCGTAGTTGTTACGTCGCATGATATGGTAAACGGTAAGAAACTACCAGCTTCGGACATCACGCGGCTTAGTATCTCTCCACCTTCTTTCCAATACTCAATAGGAACCTCTGCTATGAGTTCATCGTGAACTGGAAGGATAAGTTTACCTCCAATGCGGTTCCAATCTGGATCATGCTCTAACGCAAGCATAGCCATCTTTGTAAGCTCTGCAGCGCTCCCCTGGACTATCGAATTTACAACTTTTCTAGAAGCCTCTGTTATCTTAGGGCGATTATTGATAACACGAATCTTCTGTTCAGCTAGTTCTCGAGTACGACGAGCTATCTGCCCGAAGTACTTGTACTGTTTGAATTCAGTCTCTAGCTGATTTACAATTCGCTTTGGAATTCCATCCTTATTTGCAAGCGTAGATAAATCGAGCGGATTTATATCAGGATTCACATATCCTGGCATTGGGACAAATTCAAACTCGGGAAGCTGCATATCAGGAATGTGACGACGTCGACCTAATATTGTTTCTACATATCCCTGTTTGCGGGCAAGTCCCTGCATCTGATTCATAAATGTACGAAGCTGAGGAAACGCTAACAGAACTGAATCATACACTTTTTGGGCTTTCGCAATTTTCTGCTCCTGAGTAAGCGTTTCGTCTGAACCAAATAACTGATCAGCAATTGTTGTTACAGATCGACCGTAAGTGATCGTGTTATCTACTGTTACCAGTAGCACTGACTATATCATCACCCTGCTCTAGAAGGGTGCTTTGCGCTTCGAGCGGTAACTCATCCTCCGCCCTACAATTAGTCGATAGACTTTCTCTAAATGCCCATCCATATCCATATGCGGTGCACCTGTTATTCTTACTGCGGCACACTTCGCCAATTCGACCTGAACATGTCAACGGCTGCGCAGTAGATAACTTATGTGCAACAACCCACTCTCCAGCTTTATTTGCATTAGCAAACGATCTAATTTCATCTCGAGTATCTGCATCCAGCTGCACAACTTCATGCTTACTGTTAGCTGCACTTATAGCTGATTTAGTTACTTCGGTATGATGTTTACCGAAAAATGGGTTGTCCTCAGCAGTAAATCGACCCATTCGAGACTCACTCAGCGCTTGCCGCCACTCATCCTTATATTCTCGACCGGTCATAGCTGCTTGAATCTTCTTGTTGCGAGATTCAGGAAACTTGTGCCCTTTAAGCCGTTCAGATACTTTAGCCTTAGCAGCTGCGGTATGATGATAGCCAACTACCCCGCCACCGCCTTCAGTCATGTTGTATCCTGTCCTGTTCGGATAAAATGTCTGATATTCTCGAATGTAATGCTGTTCGCGTTCAGCAGCTTGATCATCTGGAATGTCGGATTCTAACACCATTACTGTAAAATGATCAGCTCCATACTTTCGAATAGCGTTGTGCAGAATTGTAGAAGATCCGGCGTTAGATTCAAGTACATGTTCTCGAAATCGAGCATCTACTCCGCGACGCGTTACGCCTACATACTGCTTGCCGTTTACTGTGTTAGTTATCAGATAGACATCGTTCATTGTAACATACTCCTTACTGTATTAGATACCTAATACAATTAAAGGTTGATGTTACCGAGCTTAGCACCGGATTGACCTAATTAGGTGTCCCCGGTTAGCACAGCACTTATCTGTCATTTCCTACAGATCCTGAATCGGGTGCTGCACACCTGTGAGTAATACAGTTCACAAAGTTTACAATCAGCAGTCTGTGAACTAGAGCTTCTGCTGACGGGGCATCTGCTTTAGGCCAAGACATCTAACCTCATCGGTCTACCCAATACAATTGTCTTGGCCTCGCTTCGTCTCGCCTTGCCGTCGGGCTGATATTCATGAGTCTCTGGGTGGAATTCAAGACATTTCTCATAAGGCATGTTGAACGAAATACCTGCAATAGTAGCATATATATCGCGTCCATGCTGGAATGCGTCGCACATTTTGCTATCTTTGGCGACAAAAGATAATAGTTTGGGTTCCTGTTGCAGTTTAGTTACGTGTTCGCTAAACACTTCTCATGTTACCATGAGTGTCGGACTATCTCTTAAACATGAGTCACTGTTACCATTTCTCATGCTTCTCGGCGTTTCCATTTAACAGACTTATATCAGCTAATATCACTGAATGCTGACCCGCTTGGGCTGTACTCTACTCACTTGATTATCTCAACCTGCCTGATAAATCATTTACACATTTCTGTGAATGCAGATATTTAGCTTTCGATAGTCTCTACACACGACCGAAGTCTTGCTCGGTATTGTCCCTACAGCCGAACCAAACCTGTAAGGATTTCACCGAATTAGCCGAGTTTTACTACAGCCAGCCATTAACTGTAATCGCTGCTTAGCATTACATGTGGCGGGGATGTAACCTGTACTTGCCACTTAGACATGATTTGTTCTCCTTTCATATTCGGATGTTACTTGAATCTGCCATTTGGCCATTCTATCAACTCCTTACTTAATTGTATCTGCATCTCTGGTACAATATGGAAGATCGTTCAATTCTGAATGATGTTCAATTGTCCACAATAGACCGAGGAGATTCCATATGAATGCTCGATCATGACGTTCATCTTTATCACCTCGGCGAAGCTTGATATAATGACGAATTGCGCTATCTACAAAACTATGTGCTGGTATTCCTTTCTCCCAGTTGTGCTCGCCATATTTTTCTGCGCCTTCCTCATAATGAATAGATACTTCGAGGAGTGCGTTCTCGATGCTACCAAACAGTTTAACCGCTGAATTACTAATCAACTTGAGCATTACGTCAGTACGTCCAGTATCTAAGAAATAGTAGATATCCAGAAATGTAACATCTTCGGTCATCGCTGCTACTACATCTAACGGCATCAGATCGCACCGGCCTTTACCTTTTTGGATATCGCGAACTGCTCCGCTCTCAAATGATGTACGGGTTCCGCTATCTTTAATCATACTATCTCCTTCATAAATACTGTCCGTGTGTTAGTGTTATCGTGTATATCTGTAACGATACAAGTTGCGGGTTTTGAATCTTTGAGCAGTGAAACCTTGCTCCCAATCGTGATTGAGCTTACTTTGATAGTGCCCTCGGGCGTATGGATTGAATCAATTGACTCAAGCTCAACTTGTATGAGTGACTCCGATTCCGCTGCATCTACAAGTTTAATTTGTTTAGGAGTTGCTCGGAACATGTGGCGAATATCTCCTGCATGCGACGGAATATTCTGAGCGTTCGGTGATTCCGAACTGAATCTGCCGGTCGACGCGCCTATACTTTTGAATGTAGGGTGGACCTTACCGTCCGAAGCAACCGTCTTAGGCATTTTCTCAACATATGTTGAAATCAATTTGTCAAATCCGCGAACTTCTAGTATCTTCTTTGTTACTGGAAGATTTATTTCAGCAAGCACATTCTTATCTACGCTTTTTCCGATATCTACTTTCAAGATATCTTTGAGCAGGTACTTGACATGTATAGACGAGTTTGGATTGAATGCAGCACCGTCCCGGAACGGGCACTTAGATAGTGTTGAATAGTCGCACTCTTGCAAATGTCCTTGAACAATGTCCGCAAGCTCTTGCATCGCCTTAGCGTGTTTGCTTTTGTATCTGTCTAACAGAACACGTGCGGTACTCTTATCCAGATAAAGCCCTCTACGATGCATATCTTGGCACACTTGCATCAACGGGAATTCTATGTTCCACACAAGATCGGAAATCGCCTCTAGGTGATTTTTCTGGCATTTAGGATCAGTTTTGGTTACATAAGGAAGCTGCCAAAGATATAACTCATATGTCATCCTTGCATCAGTCGCTGCATAAAGTTTTGCGACCTCTGGCTTGCAGTATGGAAAAAGCTTAGGTGTAAAGAAATCGGAGAACTTTTTCGGGTCTGTCTTACCTTTCATCACATACTTAGCGTAGAGGGCTTTCAGCGAATTATCTTTCTCGTTCTCTTTGAGACATCTCCATGCAAGTATTACATCATAGTAGCACCGAGGAATGAAATCGACTCCAAGATCCTTGTTTATCATAGACAAGTCGAAGTCTGCGTTTGCAAATATCAGCTTAACATCTGAATTAGCAATCCTCTGAAATTCTTCCGATACCTCCTGATAGGTAAGCTGCCCTTTGTATGGCTCATCAAACAGGGGCACTAAGTGCCGCATAGGAATGTAGCACTCAGTGCTTCCGGGATAGTACAATGACGCACCTACAATCGTGTCGTGAATACGATCCAATCCAGTTGTTTCTGTGTCAATTCCCGCGATGCCTACTTCAATCAGAGCTGAAACATAATCGTGAAGCTCCTCCTTAGTTTGAATCAATATTGCTGATGAATCACGAAAATAGTCCAGAACTTGATTAGACATCGCTTGAATACTTTCAATCATACCAGAAGAAGCTACAACCTTAGGAGGGTTGCTGAGCTGTTTACTCTTATCAGCAACAGCATTTATTGCTTCAATCTGTGCAGTGCTGAATAGCTTCTTCATTTACCGCCTCCAGCTGATTAAAACTGAACATCGCCATCAATCGGCGATACTTCTGTAAAATCGGAAATTACGTCAGCATCTGATGTTACACGAGTAGGTGTAATACTCGAGTTAGATACAGGCACGCCATAAGCCGGCCTCGGTGTGAGCTGGTACTCAGGCATACCGATTGATTCAACGAATGAACCCGTAGCAGTCGGCTTAGTTGCAATCATTCGACTAAGTTCTGTTGCAGGAGTATCACGACAGATGCTTTCATACGCATCAGGAAACTGAATATTGTGTTTAGACAAAATAATGTCATACGGCATGTTAGTATTTCGAGCGATAGCAGTGATCTCATATACAGTGTTGATGTCTCCTGCTGCTCCCTTTCGAGTGATTCGGAACACATAATCGCAAGGATTAGGAAACTTGCTGAATACATCGTTCTGAAGCTGATGCTCGAAGCGGACACTACGGTCCCAGAATACAACCCGGTCGTTTTTGATATCGTACAATGGGATGAAGATCTTAGTCTGGACACGAATGCCCTGAGAACATGCAGGGCAGCCACGACCGCAGCAGTGCACATATCCGGAGTAATCTGCGGACTTTATGTAGTGCGTATCCGCTACCAAACAGTCAGAAGCAGTTCGATATAGAAAGACTACTTCAGCAGAATCACCATCATCTCGAAGGACGAATAATCCTCCAAACCGCTCCTCGTTGTAATCATTGATTGCTTTAAAAGCCATTAGTTAGTTCCTCCTGTATTATTGATATCTGGCTGTATCTCTATAACGGTTCATTTGCGCCACCTTGCGGTAGACGTACCATTTTCGTTCAACAGCACCTCAACAACATATATGTTGCTATGAGTAAGGTAAAGTCGACCTTGGAGCATTTCAGCTATCCAGCTGCATAGATTCTCCGCACACACCTCAAAGCTAACATATTCAATATCAACTCCAAGATCAGCAAGCGGAAGCACAAGCTTCTGTATCCGATTATCTGTGAGCATCACTATGAACCGGTTGTTTGGCACAACTGATTCAATTTGGTCTTTGAGTTCAGAGAATTCCATCACTCTTCCATCAAGCGATTCTGCAGACCGAACTGTAACATCAACTGTGTAGAGACACGGCTGGATGCTGTAGCCTGAATCGGTCTTCACAAGATAGTCGCAAGCAAATTGAACACGTTGTGTTATATCAATCTGCCTCATCGTCAATCACCTCCATGTGCATGAACTCCCATAAGAAGAGCTACTTCAATTGCAAGGCCTTCTGGAACTACTTCATCAAGGCCGTCAGATGGATCGACATTGACGACCCCGTTAAATTCAGATCTCAATTTGTAATATTTTTGCATCTTACCTCCGAGGGACTCGGAACTCGTCTCGAGTAAAGATGGGAACAGAACCGTCTCCGTCTGCAATAGCGATGTAGTAATACTCGCCGTCGAAATCCAAGATAGTTCCCCACTCCCCGTGATACATAGATTCGGGATTTGTGATAGTAACTCGTCTACCAATTAACCCGGTCATGATATCCTCCTTAACTGAATGATACGTTCTGGAACGCTGCAAGACGTTTTCTAAGCTCTATAACGATCTCTTCGCGACGTTTGGCAGATACGCGCGGAGCCCGCTTACCAACTTCCTCTTTCAGCAGCTTAGACACGACCGTCTGTGCCTCGTCACCTAAGTCGTTGATGTTTGCCCAGAAGTACTCTTTGAGCTTTGTGGTGGTTATATCTTCGTCACGATTAGGGACCAGATCACAAAGGTCCAATTCTTGACCGTCACTGGTAGGTACGGTACTTCTGACCTCAAAGGCAAACCGGTCCTTGTCGCGCTTGATGTCGTGGCAAATGCAGTACAAGCAGTTGTAAGCGACGCGATAGATGTAATTCGGCGTAAACTTTTTTGGAGTAGCGAGAATGATAGGTACGTTCTTCTGCAGGTACTGAAGAACAGTAGACACTGCGTCCTCTTCGCTTCCCCTGTTGAGGCTATCTGCCTTGTACCAGGCAAGCGTTATTTGGTCGTAGAAATGCAAATACAAAACCGCCGCCTTCTGATCGTCGGCAATCTGTGCCCACGCATCGAAGTCGAGCGGTTCTTGATACTCAACATACTGAGTGAAGAGATTCTTTGTTTCGGTAAAAGGGTTATAGTACATTGTAGCATCCTCCTGGATAGTTGATATCGTCTACACGTATATTATAAGCCCTTTTTGGTCAAAATTCAATAGGTTTTCAAAATATATTATTTTCGAGTTAGTTTGAGTATCTTGTAGATATTGACTACAACACACACTGCATTAAGGACCCATACGCTCAGAGCGCCTTTCCAAATCCCATAGACCACAAATACTACAGAACCGACTGTATTCACGATACGCAATTTCTTGGTATCAGATTGGCACAATGAAATCAACACTAGTGTTGTTGCGCAAAGTCCCACGATTTCAACTATTTCAATCGGCATGTTTCACCTCAATCGGATCATAATCTGGGCAACCAATTACAGGTGCATGACCACCTGAAGTAAGTATGTTACAGCATTCACATTCATTGCATGTAAGCTGTTTTGAACAAGTTCTACATAAACAATTTTGTTTTTGATCCATGATTCAATTCCTTTCTAAATAAAGTTGGTCAAAAGTAGATTTGTCACAATCGTTGAGATCTTTACCCTCAGGCATATCGATGACCCACACAATTGCGACAGATTTAAGTTGACGCTTCAATCGCTCTGCAGCCTTGCGGCCTGCATCATCGCCATCCATGCACAGTACAAACTCATCCACACCTAACTCTTTAAGCTGTTGAATTTGTAAAGAGTTTCCAGTTCCCATCAATGCTACTGCGTCATAGCCATATATTTCTGCGGTGAGTGCGTTAATTATTGATTCACACACTAGTACCGATCGGCATGTAGACGGAAGCATATCAACTCCATATACAGGTTTCTCCACCCCTTCTGGGTAATTATACAATTTTCCTTTTATAGATCGCCGACAAAAGAAAAGTGTTCTTCCTTGCCGATCTCGCACCGGAAAAGTTATACATGGAACCGGATTTTTGCGTCCCGGTGGAATCCAATTCATATCTACACCTACATCGTACTTTGCAATTATATCATCTGTAAGTTTGCGCTCGTACATGTATGGAACTGTGTAACGATATGATGCAAGTTCTTCTTCAGATACATATGATTGCGTTGATTGAGTTCGTGCTCGAATATCAGATACCGCCATCTTAGATGTCAACGCTTTCATGAGCTCTGGAGGGAGTAAACTAATTGATTCGCCCTCTGAAACGTATCCAGGTACATTTGCAGATAACCACTCATCGGCAGACGCTGAAATAGAATGGTTCTTCAGTATGTCTTGGATCATTCCTTGGAGCGAGTTAACATACCCGCAAGCGAAGCAATGAGCCCAGCCTGCCGGAGTTAGCTGACCGTTTCGATATGAGTCATGGAGAGCTACACCGAAAGATGGTTTCTTTTCTTGTCCATCGGAATGAAACGGACAGTATATAGTGTACCACTCATCGCGCTGTCGAGCAAGCCTAACTAATCCGAACTTTTCTAGTGTTTGAAGTATTACAACCACATCAATCAATGTTAATCACCATTTCGCCATTGTACGGTTCAGCACACTCACCGCAGTTCTTATCAGGATCTTTCATAGTACAGTTTCCATCTTTGTTGTACTTACATCCTTGTTTGTTAGTAGGACACTTCATTGTATTCACCTCCTTATTAAAATTCAACCTCGTCAAACTCAGACTCACTTGGCGCACTGCTACTATGCAATGTCGTAGTCAAGTTAGTAAGCGATGACGGAGGAGTTATTATGGTTGACACAGGATCGTCATCTCCTCCAGGAAGATACTGCATGTTGCCTGTGTTTACATCCCATGCATATGAAAGTACGGGTTTCTGATTGTTTGCCATTCGAGATTTTTCTAGACGAATATCAAGGACGTGTTTATCAAATATCTGCCGAAGCGCAAATGCTTGCGTAGCAATTCGAGCGGGATGATCAGAACCTTCTACGTTTCGCAGATCGGGGAACGGAACCCCCTTGTCATCCTTATTCTCATGTGTCTCTCGATTAGCTTGAAGAGCCACTACCACAGCGCATCTGTGCTTCTTGCTCAATTTGAATAGATCTAAGCATATGTTCTTGTAACGAATGTAATCTGTATCGCCTCGCTTAGTATCTGACATATAAGATAGACCATCAATTATGAGAAGCTTAATACCATGACGCTTTACAAATGTTTCAAGTCCCTGCGTATTCACTTCGCCTGAAGACATGTCCTTATCTTCCAGCACGAATGCCGATGTTTCTTCCTGCGATAACTTAGTCAAGTAATCGAGATACTGTTCTGTATATCTACCTTGAATTAGCTGACTGTTTTGATAATGATTACGCCATGTATCAAATCGAGTACCTAAGTAGGATGCTTGCATCTCAGGTGAATAATAAAGTACCGGAAATCCAGCTTTCTGTGCAGATTCCATCATCTTAGTCAACACCCAAGTATTATGTGTCACTGTGTAATCACTAGTCAAGTAAGTATGCGAAACATTATCTAACATTATACACTGACACGCTGTTTTTCCAACATACTCAATTGACTGTATCATCTTACAGTGCCGTTTAGGCATTGAATGCTTGTATGGCTCTGTACGCACATTGAATCGCGAAGCCTTAGTAGATAGTCTGAACGGATTGAACTCGGACCTACACGTTAGATGATAAGATCCAGCAGCTTGAATCTGTATGCCGTTTTGCTTGTAGTATGAAGGTTTTCGTGGATGCACCTTAACTGCCACACCTAACGATCGAGCAAGTTCTGCAAAATCTGTTGCAAGCTGCTCCGATGCTGTATCAAATTCCCACAGCTGTTTACTACCCTTAGGTGCATATCCATCAGTGTCCATCAATCCAGACAACAACGCCATTCTAACATGGATGGGTGCAGTCAGATATTGTTTAGGAATGAATTTATCTATTGATTTCACATTCAGCAACCCGTACTCGACAAGCTTTCGTCGAATGTAATTTGGCTGACCCGGACACGCGATAATAGACTCTCGTGAAGTACTAGAACGAATACAGTTGTACTTTGGTATTATCTTCTCTACGCTGTTCCATATTTCATCGCTTGCGTTTGTAAGCAGCACCCGACCGTCACGTAAACTGCCGTCTCCTATGAGCAGCCCAAGAAGATATCCATCTAATTCATTAGATTCGTCAAAATCAGATTCAAACTCAATTGGCGATGAAATATCTATAGAATATCTGTTTTGAATATTGTTTCGCAGATCACGTGTTGTAAGTACCTCATGAATTCCGTAGTTTTTATTCGCACGCTCTCGTCTTTTTGCACTCAACACTTTCCACAGATGATCATCACAGCACTCTGCAAAAGTTCCGTCATCAAAATGAATCCTATAGTATTCTTTTTCGCCTTGTGGGAAGATCTGTACCACATGCCCGTTATCATTATTTTCTCCAATTACTATATCACCTACTTTAAGGTTTCCCATAGTAGTCCATCCCAACGGAGTGAGAACTGGAGCCCATAACGGCTGCGCCTTGCCGGTATTAGTGCGAGCGATGATGAGTAACAACTCCTCTACCGTCGACAGCCCACCATACATCAGCTTATCAATTTCGGCAAATCCTGTAGGTATGCGAGTCTGCCTGCTGTACTCTAGTACCTCGTCACTACGCTGTTTAGCATCTTTGATCAAATCCATCGGTTTAGACTGGTCTAATTCAGCTGCCTTATCGCACTGACGAGATAGATATGCCCAGGCCTGAGTTATATCTCCCGAACCTAGATCCTTCAGCTTGTTGAATGTTTCGAGCAGGAGAATATGCTGCTTGTTTCGTTGCATCTCTCTGCACAGAAATTCAATCGGTTCTCGAACAGCTACTAGCGTAATATCAGGGAACTCGGATTGGAATGTGAAGACATCGGGAATGTTCCCATACTGCTGACGATGATTAAGTATGAATTCTATATGAGGCTTGAATACAGAATAATATGATGCGTCAAATTCAGTGAGGATATCTATATCCTCTTCAGATTCTGTAGTAAGCAGTTTAGATATAACTTGGAGTTCGATGGAGGTTAACATTTCGATACCTCCCGAGCCTCACTTGACATTCTAGATCGAAGCATATTGAAAAACATGCTTGACTTACTGCTAACCAGCTGACTGATTGGCGGCGATACGAGTATAGTTGTTTTGCCTTCAACTTGACGAGTTTGGAGCAAATTCAGAAGAGTCTGCGATTCAAAATCACCGAAATTTACAAAGTCGAAATTAGAGATTATGAGGACCTTAGCGTTCTCAGACCATATCTTCACATATTCAAGATCTTCGTTGTTAGTCTTAGAACTCCAGGACTGTTTGACATCATCCAAATATTTCGATAACTTGAGGTTGTATACTACGCAGTGGAGCCTACTTCCTTTCCAATTATTGCATATCGCGCAGTAAGTCAATGCTTCCGCCCACTGCACTGTAGTGAATCCACTAGATGTATTGTTAACAACTATGACGCCTTCTTTGTCATTGAAAGTATCAAGTATTCGAGTGAGTTTCGGAACATCTACTCGTGGATCGGAGAACAAGTAGCTTGATGATGAAATACCATTTCTCTCAAGCAAGTATGATGTCTCTACATATGTGGGGCATGATTTATCGCAGTTGGCTTCTAAACAATGCGCAGTGAAAATGCAGTTATGCATCGTGCAGCCTCCTTAGTACCGGATTGCGTGATTGCTTATAACGAACACGGGACTCAACACACTTTCGTGCGATGTCAACCGAATCCGAATATCCCCAGTCAGAATATTTAACTGGCGGTGCAAATAGTGTCAAAAACGGGTCTAGTTCGCCTACCAATGAATAGTTATGATGTATCCCGATATCGCGTTCCATAAGGTATCGTCTCACAACATACTCCTTGACGAAATCTGCGGTATATGGGATCAATTTAGTATCCGGTAATAGATTCCATGCATCCGCGATATCATGTAATTCTCCGTCTAACTCTATCGTAGTGTAGAATACCATGGATTGACCGTCAATATTTTTCTGAAGTTTATATAGATGAGGATACTCAATTATGTTCCGTCTAACCTGCTCATCTGTGAATCCGTTTATCTTAAGTATCACTCCAATATCCTCATCATACGCTAATCCCGGAATTGGCTTGTACATTGCAGCAGGTCTAGTATGTATAACTTGCTTAGGGAATAGTCGCAACAAGTCATTTGCAGTCATCTTATTCACGTCAGTGGTCACCGATATTTGATTTTGTTTAACCGGTATTTCTGGCAAACTTGGATAGATGCAATACATTGTAGTACCAATTGTTTTGAACACAGTTGGATTCGAAGAAAACCGAGGAACTGTAGGCGGTTGGATATACAGGTCTTCTTTCGGAGTTGATTCCGCAGTAGATAAATTTGCCTGTACAGGTATATCTACAATGGGCACAAACTTAGGCTCCGCCTCTGTATCATCCACACTGTCGTCAGTCTTCGATGGAGTTATATCCCAGTCCAAATTCTTCTCAACTAAGAACAAGTTGCCTAATGATTCTTGCATCACAGCGTCATCAGGCCTATCCGACGACGATGTCAATCGCATTATATCGGATACATTGAAGTTATCTGTATCTCCCGATATCAGCTTATAAGAGACGATGTTCAGCGCCGTAACCAATGCGCGCCGCTGTGCGTATCTACCACGATAGTAGGTGAACGCATACTCAACTATTTTAGAATGATATGTAGATATCTTTGCTTTCAACGCAGGAGGATACTTGAGCTTATCTGGGATCTGTGTAAATTTTATCATCTACTTTCCTCCGCACGAATAAGAATGAATTGTGATCTTATACTTTCGTCTGATCTGTAGCTTCTGTAGTTATCCAGCACCTCCGGAGCGATTGAATCACAAAGATTATATATCGCATATGGATCCAAGTACAGATCAGAATTTCTGCCTTCTGACGAAATGTTGTTTAAACGATGATCCATCAACATATCCCATAAAACTACGCTGGTTAACGTTAACAGCTGACCAGACGGATTCTTATCAAACTCATATATGCAGTAAGGTACTGCGTATCGATCTCGTGATTCTGCATGCATTAGAGCATCACACCATTCATTCAACATGGATAAAAACGAATCTGCTGTTTTAGTTTCAATTGCGTGTCCATACAGAATAACTATATCCCTTATCCAATCTGGTAATCTACGAATGTTGTATCTGAAATCTGTTGCGACATTTTGACGATCGATGAACCGAGTCCTGAACCATTTCCAAAGAGCTGCTGAAATTTCGTTCACTGCAGGGTAGCATGATTTTATGTTTGCTGCATCATTTAGAGTAGTTCTATAGTCAGAAATCACTATCTTTCGCGTAGCACAGGAAATATCAGATTTAACCACGGGCACCACAGGAGTGCCTGGAACTATGAATGATTGGAGTTGCGAAATCTGTGATTGCATTCTACTCAGTGCTGCTACAATTTCTGGATCGGAACTTGAGTTGAATTCGACATCATCAACAGATTCAAGCGCGCCTTCTTGTAAAATAGTCGATATGACTTCGACTACCTGCTCACACGTACTTGCGAGTTCTCGCAGTCTATCACGAGACGGTTTGTACATTCGAGTGTCCCGCTTGGCGAGAGACTTCACAAATTCGAGTAGTCGCTTTACAGTTGTCTCTGCACCGTATATATCCACTGCTTCGCTCCCTCCTCCTTCAGCTGAGTATACTATATAACGAATTGTGGTAATAGTGTTTAAAATAATAGTGTGGTGTTAGTTTGTATCGTCTTTCGCAGCCGGACAAATCTCCACATCAGCATGATAAGCTGATAGGTGCCCTCATATCTGCGTCAGCTAGATCCTTCGATGTACAGAGGACTTCGGTTGGGCTACGAAGTCTTGTGAGATGCTAACTAGACGATACAAACTAACGCCACACTGTAGTGAGTGACGAGATATTCTATTGTTTGCCCAACTCCGGTGGGCCTACCATGATAAGGCGTGACCTATCACCTTCACACATAGTATAAGCCCTAAATGGCGCGAAGTCAATAGGTTTCTAAAATATATTTTTAACCTTACTTTCAGGGCTGACTGGTTTACCGTTGAAAGCTTCAATTTTTATACTTTTTAATTTAATTTAATTCACTTGTTTTTTCATATGTGTATTCATTTGTATGATTCATATGTTTGTATTCATATGATATTCATATGTGTTCGCAATCTTCCCAAATTCAGGGAAATTGATCCACAATCTTCCCAAATATGGGGAGATTCAAATTTTCTGAAAATTGATACAATCTTCCTGTATTCAGGGAAATTGATATACAATCTTCCTGTATTTGGGAAGATTCAAATTTAGCAAATTCAACACAATCTTCCCATATTTGGGGAAATTGATGTACAATGTTCCAAATATGAGAAAATTCAAATTCAGTAAAAATGGATACAATCTTCCCGTATTTCAGAATATTGTTGTGTAATATATTTATTATTTAGTGCACTATATTATTTAATTGTAATATTATATTTATTATGAAGCAAACTATATTATTTGATAGCAAAATTATATTTTAATTAAATATAAATATTAATAGTTGTTAGCAATATTTTTAAATTTTGCTAAAATTTGCAATTGAGATGCTTCATAACAATCTTCCCGTATTTGAGGAAATTCAACACCATATTCTAATATTTAGGAAGATTTGATAATATATTGATTAGTTTTCAAATTATATTTTTTGATAGCAAAATTATATTTTAATTAAAAATATAAATAGTAATAATTACTGTACGGGGCAATAGACATCGTACTGAGTTTATCTGCAACAAGGATGTAATTAAATTAAGTAAGCATTATAAATATATTTAATTCTAAATAAATCAAATGAATTAAATTTGTTGCATTTTGAATGTTTCGCTGTTATGTAATATAGCACAAATGAAAAACCTTGAATAATTTTGTGATTTCTATTGACAAATCGTTATGATTACTATATAATTATACTGTAAATAAACTTATTGAGGGAGTGGTTAAATGGCGAATTCTAACGAACGTATCAAACAACGAACATTAGAAATCTATGAGTCGATGCCGCAGGACAAAGAAAGTAGACAATTATGTTATGCGGAGCGAGATGAGATAATTGAATTGAATTATGCGTTCTTCGGTTATGTTGCTAAATCGACGTTTATTAACAATCCCACAGTTACCTATGAAGATAAGCTACAATCAGCTTTGATGCATTTCTGCGAATGCTTCTGGTGGTACAAGTGGCGAGGCGATTCGACACACAAAGGATACAGACAAGACTTATCATTTACGGTATTTTACAAACCACGATTAGGCGAGATGATTGAAAGAGAGCTGAATCAAGTAAAATACTCAATACGCCGTACTTTATGTATGGAGGTGGGCGCACAGATCGGAAAGCATTGGGGCAAAGTACGATACGAAGATCTCTCAGATCCGAGAATCCACATATCCGCCGATAAAATGAATACCCTCAAGGCAATATTTGGTTCCCTTTATATAGCAGATCTAGCTGACCACGAAGCATACATTCCTGCTCCTTCAGTAAATACAATGATATATAAACAACTATCGGACAAATATGATTCATTAGATGATCTACTAGTACGAGAGATGGTTCGGTGTGAATCTAAACTTTCGGAATCTAAAATATTTGAGATTGCTACAATGTACGGATTAGACCCAGATATTCTTATACTACATAGAAAAGCTGCTGAAGAGAAACTCTATCAGCAGTTGAAATCGAATATGGATATCATTGATGATTGAGATTTGATCATAGAAAAGCTGTTCGTGTTATTGAACAGCTTTTGACATCAACTGGCATCGTTGATTATGAAGGATCAAAATCACTCCTCATCTAGCATTGCATCTCGATTGCGTTGTATGTCTTCCATCATGTCATTTTCGCTGTCGAATACCTCGCTGTCAAAGTACGGGGATGTAGATACACACATACCGTTATCTAGTTTGTAATAGGTGATACACCAATCTGAACCATATCCACCGTATCCATAGTATCCAGGACTAGCTAGAAAATATTGTGCAACAGGGACTCCGCCGTATTGTTCTTCAAAATACTCCATTTCGTCATCGGTAAGATCGATATTGGTATCGAATTTTACACCGCTTTTTATGTAACTACAACGCACCGAGCGTCTGCGTGCCTGAGTTGAGCTGCATACAGCTACGTAGTGTTTTTTCATATTACTTCTCCTTTTAATGTCGTAGATTTGACTGCTTACGCAGATAAACTTTATTAAGCTTATGTAATTGGTCTTGCAACTGTTTGATAGATGCATCGGAATGAAATACGATCTACATCGAAGGTATCTAAGCGATCCTATCTGTAGATAACTTCAAATTCAGCTGATTTCTGTCCGGGTTCAAACCCTCTACTAGGATCAAGCTGCAACGCAGGAAATTCCGATTCTAATCTTGTAATTATCTTGGCCACAGCATCGTTGTATTTGGGCCAATCTAATACACAGCGTTGTAAGAATGATACGATATTCTCCCAATGTTGAATAATATCTTCAACTTGCTGTTCTACATTATGTTGAGACGTTTCAGGTGTCCATATCGTTTAGCTCCACGAATGTAGCGGTTCATACAATCCCTCCAAATAACATTTATTCGGTGATCTAACATCCACAGTTATATTTAAGGTTAACTAATAGAGGCTGTACACGGATACAGCCTCCCCATCCTTACTCCTTATCCTTATCAAGCAGCGAGTCTATCCGCGATCTTGAGGAATGCGATCGTCTTGCTTCCAGTCATATCGCCGATACCAGGAAGTCGCTTCATGCGATGATTGATATCGTACGCTTTGGTCATGTTCTTGTAGAAATGGTCGTCCCAGTCGATCACAGAATTTAGGACCTGCCACTGCGTGCCACGATAGTTGGCAAGGTTATCAGCGCCCATACACTTATTGAGGAATGTTGCGCGAAGCTGGCTGACCATTTCATTCTGCTTGCTAAACACGGACTCAGGATTGTCGGGGTTAGCATACGGGAACAGCTCGTCGAGAAGGCGATCAACATACTGCTTGTCGATCTTCTTGCTGACCATATCTTCTGCCTTCTTCTGTAAGCTGCTAAGAGCGTTATCTACGCTGACGAAGAGCTTAGACGCGATAGTTTCGTTGATCGACGCTACGGTAGAAATAGGAACGCGAAGACGATACAGATTGTTGCTCAGCGCATATGAAAGCGTGTTCTGGCAAACAACTCGGACCGGAGTGTTGAGAACGGTAACTTTACCGTCGGGCTTGAGATGCTCGTTCATGATGACGAAGTAATGATCTACATCATCGTCGAGAATGCGATACGTGTTGCTGATCTTGAAGCAACCGAATACTATCTCACCGTTGCCAAGACTCGCTGCAGTTTCGACGTCAAGATCCTTACCAAGCAGATGATCCACCGCTGTGAATGTATCTCGATTCTGAACAAGGATCGGATTAGCTTTGTTTACAGCTCCTAGTACAGCTTGCGTATCCTGACGATAGATCGCATGGTAATTTTCAACACGGCTGTGGAGATCGGTGATCATCGGGATTGCCCCTACTGACCAGTCAAGACTTGCGCCCTGAATAATCTCTTCTGAGGACTTAGGCGGGTTGGCGGTCATATCCTTGCCCAACCCATGCCAGGGCACCTCGTTTACAAAAAGCATTGAATCAATGTTTGCACTCATTAAAATATCCTCCTTCGGATTGATTATGTTATCAATAACGATGGAGGATGTTTGTTTAGGCCGGCGATAATACTAACATTGAGATTAAACACGATCTCGTGGCGATCGCAGGCGAGATCAACCTGTTAATTGAGTTTGATTGATGCAGCTACTACGGAATCAAACTGCTCAATGAAGTCATTGGGGGTTCCTTCGAACAGAGTGACTTCCGGCGGATTTGTTTCAGCATCATGACCTATCCAGATGTAGTTCGGCATCTTGTCAGGGCTATCAAAAGTATCCCACAAGAAATCTTCTATGTTACGACGCCAGTTAAAACCATGAGAAGATATTCTAAAATAAATAGAGTTTGTTCCGTCAGGATTCAGCTTACCTCCAGCACGAATGCGGAGGAAGTTCTCATTGATGAATCGCGCAATTTTACGAGCATAGTCCAACTCGTTCAGGGCTAATGATGATTCTAAGTTGTTGTCAAGATCCATCCAGAAATAGATATCTTCAATAAGTTGACGCGTCTTCGGATCAACTCGATAGTCGTCGCTGTACATTATGCTATTTACTACTTCATCCATATCTGCGTCTTCATCGAATCCTTCGTCTTCAATCAAAATTGCGATACGGGCTTTGAGCCACAGTTCGATTTGATCACCTATTGTACTAGATAAAAATCCATTTGCGATCAACCAGTCTACAGGACGTTCTATCTCGTCATACTCAGTTTCCTCTGTTCCGGGATTCGGATGATACTTATTATCTATGCACTGATAAACTGTTCCGTTGCGATGAAGCATAACGCAGTCTCCAGTCACATAGGTTCCATTTCTAGAAGAGTATATTTTCATTCCTTAACCTCATTTGCAGAATCTTGTTGTAGTTCCAATGAATCAGCGTCTCTGTCGCGTTCGCTAATTCATCGTATCCGGATAGTATGATTTTCAATTCGGATCACCCCCGCAGGTGCGAGGAAAACGCAATGTTCTTTGTCTGTTTATTTGCTCGCATATTTTTCACCGTACCTTTCAATATACGCCTTACCTACGTTATCACGTTTCCAATTCTTAGCAAGTCGGTACCCTGCCGGAGAGAATATTATCTCAAATACAAGTTCAATGAGCATCTCTACAGCTGAGATTATGATTACCTGCTTGAGTGGCCACCCAAAGAAGATGTAAGCTACAAACAAGTTAAATGCGAAGTTGTCTGCATACTGACCTGCAGATGTGGATATGAAACTGCGGAGTGCGAAGCCACCATAAGTATCACTCTTATCGAATTTCTTACCGATCAGCTTATTTACTACCGCGTTAACTAATCCTCCGATGAACATAGCAGCAGAAGAACCTAATATGACGTACCAAGCCGATGAGAATGTGCCGTCAATGCTTGCATTGATTGCGTTGACCGTAGCTTCATCTGTGTACGCATAGCTGGATGCCCAGTTGCCTGGAATTTTCACAATCAGCATAAACAGTACGGAACCAAGCAGCGCCATGACCATAGTCACTGAATTCATGATTGTAGCAGCACGGGCTCCAAACCTCTTACATACTACATCCATACACAAAAATGATATCCAGGACACCAGTGTGCCCGCTGTCGAAGCCAACCAAGGTAGGTTGAAAATTGCTTTGTTAGCGAGCAGGTTCATTGCGACAACCGAGAACAGAAACACTGCAGTTACAATACCGGGGATTGCCCTCATGGTGTCCTTCACTTCAGTGAAGAGTTTCTTCATTTTTTTGTTTCTCCTTTATTTTTAATTTACGAGTGGGTGTCAGGATGTACAAAACACTCGTTTGTTGAAATATGTTAACGATCGAGGTCGATTGATTAGTTACCTATACGCGTTATACATATATCTGGTGCTGCTGATTCACATTACTGCCTATCCTTAGAATACTATAGTTCTATCAGCTGAGCATCAGCTGCGTCTTTAACTATGTCGTAGAAAGAGTAACCGTCTTCTAGCAGATTAAGAACAACCTCGTCTATATCTACGTCATCTGATAAATCGTAGGGAGTTAATTGCTTGATTATGATTTCAGGGGTTGCTGATGCTATGTATGATTGCAGATAATCTGGACCGACAGCTGCCATAGCCTCTTCAGGATCAAGCAACTCACCGTCCGCTTCAATTTCAATTCCATCAGTAACACAAAGATAGAGTACATTATCAACAATTTCACTCCCTATGAGATATCGGTAAACATTTATTGCTTCCCATCCATAGAGGTTAAGCGCACCAAACACGATTGAATTTTCGTCTTCGTATGCACTCTTCGCCTCATCTAATGTGATTTTGTAGTATGTTGTGCCTTTAATCATAGTTAACCTCCATTAATGTTAACTTATCTTTTGCAGTTACATCATTGATGTACGTGATTATTGTACTCCACGATACACTGCGTTTTTTAGCTTGCCTCGCTTGTCGCCTGTTAATTTATTGTAGAGATAGACATCTCGGATATTGGCCCAGAAAAAGTGGCCTTTAGACGGAGCAGTTATCCACTTCTTATACACTTTATACGGTACATAGTAATAGGCGTAGAGGTCACCAGGTCCACCATTCTTGCCCTTGAACTGAATGTAAAGTGTACCAGGGTCGCTGTCTCCGTTATAGGCGTAAGCCCATACGTTAGATGAGTGTGCTACTCGTATGAGCTTACGCTGAAGTTCTTGGCGTCTCCATGATGCAGCTGTTATTTTAGCATGCCGAATTCTCACCGTTGATCTTCCTTAGCTACTGTGATTGTGTATCCACCTTCAGACATTTTCCACTTATCTACAACATCTGGATTAGGTTCCGCGGGCTTGTTAAGCTCGATGAATGTTTCCAGTACGGATTGCGAAAGCGGACCCCAATTGCCGTCAACCTTGAGTTTATCTCCACCCGTAGTTCTATACCCGAGACGATTGAGCGTATCTTGCATAAGTTCGCACTCCTCTCCTTTGAGGTGAGGACGCTGTAGACGGAACACATATGGCTCAACCTTAGGGTCGGCGTAATCAAACTTTTTTGTCATGAGGCCGCGATGTGTCCATTTGCGATTTGACATCTTAGTAACTACTACACCGTATCGTATACCTCGAGCCTCTACAGCGAGTACATCACCGCTATCAGTAAATCCGCATACCCAACCCACATGAGTCATTTTTCTTGCCGATGAACTGTAGATGAAAAGGGCTTCGCCTATAACATAAGGGCGATCAATTTCTGAAATCTTGCCTTTATCTGTGCACCAGTTTGCATAGTTCATCTGGGCGTTGATATCCGTCTTGTCGTTCATCTCATGAGTCATCCAGGCATCCAAAAGACCCTGACAATCAGTTGCCCAATCTTCAGGAGACCAGTCGCCAGTAACCTTGTCGTACTCTTCACGAGTCCAGCCATGCGAGCTGTAGTAGTTGTCGAACCGACTATCTAACCAATATTTGTTAGTGTGAACCTTAACCGTACCATACAGGTAATGCCAAGGCTCGGTGCCAATCTTATCTCCAGAAACTGGAAAATTAGAGCTCTTCACAATCGTCTTTGGATCTGCATGCGAGAGCGCCCAGGAAATGAAATCATAAACATTGTACATGGATAGTACCTCCTAATGTTGGTCTATTCATATACAAGGTTCATATGTGGTTAATCTTGGGAGCACGGTAGATTGGGGTTCCAAGGTCTCGAGCTTTTCGGACTTCATTTTCTGAGAGAGCACTATATCTCCCTACGTAGCCCATCTCAGAATACAGATAATCCTCCATATCCTCTTCAGTACCTTGAATGAGTATGAAGTAATTAAACATTCGATTTTTATACCACACTTGCCATACATCAGTTACAGCTTCACGCGTTCCCGCATATTGTTTCATATGTTTCCTCCCTCAACCGATTTCCATCTATAGATTCTTTCACTGGATGCGACGGAAATCAATATTCATCATATCTGGTGCAAACACCTGTATGGCTGAACACATAGCCACTAACGATTCTTGTATGCGTTTGATGGATTCCACTATCCTGCCTCAGTATAAGAAATCATACTCTGAATAGTATTTAGCTAAAAATTTCTTAACTTTTGCAAACGCAGTTTCGGATAGTTTATCTAGTTGAGTATTTTCGTCGAACACTACATGACCTAATGTAACCTCGTCCGGAGACACCTCAATCATATTCATTCGGATCTTTCCTGCATAATGCGTTATACTGATACAGATTGTCATCTCATGTATCTTGTCAAATTCACCTATAGGACGAACCTGCCATGGAAGTTGATACAACACCGTGATGTATACATCGCACGTATTACTGGAGTTGACCTTTTTGAACGCTCCGTCGATGTGATTGTATAGATATCTTCCTACTTGATTAGCGTTTTTTGCATCCATGTTTCATCACCCTCACCATGTTAAATATCCGCTGTTTGCTGTTTTTGAACGACGACATCTCGGACGGTTTCCTGACTTATACAGAGCCATTGAACATAAAACGCTAACCTGAGAGACATTCTGTGTAGATCCAGAGTTTCTGACATATAGTATGCCATCATACTTATCACCTTCTTCATACGTCGAGTTGCCATCAGTTGCATTCATGTACGCCGCCCAGACATTTGGCACATTGGATATTGGTGCACCATTATCAACGTTACCGGACTGCGACCTGTAATTAGTAACAGGTACGCAACTTATCTTAATCATGTTCAACCCTGAAACTCCGGCAGGATTGAGTCGCGTGATCAGTGTGTTGAACTGAGATTGATAGCTCTGTTTAACGCGGAAAGGTTGAAACCAGTTGTATGCGTTTCCGTTGAACGAGTAGTTGTCGGCCTGCAGTGCAGTCAATGTACCAAAAGTATTAACTAAACCTGTTGACGATGCGTCATCTGTAGAAAATCCGAATATGTCCATTCTGACGCCGTCGTAGATGTTAGTTGCTCCTGATGTGTAATTGACCGAATTACAATCCAACGTTATAAAGAAAAAGTTTGGAAGCGCTGCAACGGGTTCAATGCCAATAGTGTTGCCCGATAGCACTATTGCGTACTGTTGAGTTGTATCTTGGAGATTAGTTACAGCGGTTTTAAGCTGCTTCATTCTATTTCCCAGTATGTCTACAGAACCGTTGTTGCTTAGAGCTGCAAGCAGGACTTCCCAGTTCATGTTACCATTGTTCACTGAGTTATTCAATGAATATATTCTGCTTGAACCGTTCATGGCCAGCAGATTACCATTTGTATCCGACAACGCAAGTACTCTAGCTATCTTACTACCAGTATTTATCCGCATGTTGTACATGTTGGATACCGGATTGTTGATTATGCTATTTGTGCTTGACGATGTGGTTGCTATGTTGTTATCACGAGTAACTGCAGCAACTGGGCGGACCGTAGGTTCGGTGTCGCCAGGTCGATAGAATCGAATGTTAAGCTGATCGTCACCGGCATAGGGGGAATTGTTAACTGGGTTATAATCCTTTGAACCTTGATCAGCGAACAGCAGCATGCTGTATGGGACGTAGCTGTTCCAGCTAACCATCTGGTTGAGCGGACCTGGATCATCCGCATTGCACACTACTCCTTTTACGGATCCAGGTGCATGACAGTCGATTGGTTCCATCTTAGCTGCGCCAGTTTCGGTTATTCTAGAGGCATAGAGACCGCGGAATCCATCATTAGACCTAGGGAACACACCTAGTATTGCAGCACCGTCACCGCTTTTATGCAGTTCTGTCGCCGTATAATCTATCAGTGAATTCTGCCAGTTTGCATATATTGTTGACCCAAACTTAAGATCAATGATTGCTGAATCATTAACCGTAGCGGTTTGGCCTAGTGAGCTAACCGGTGCAATAGATCGAGTGTATTTCTGTTCACCTGCGAGTAACGACGAAACTGCTGAAGACGGAACGCTGAATACTATCTTATTCGCCCAAGGGAAGCAAGCAGGACCTAAGAAGTCACCGTCCTCAGGACTATCCGTACCTACTGAAGTATCCAGTCCTGTTTCTCCAACTACAACTGCCCTCAAGGTGAATCCTGTAAGGAGAATCCAAAACGGTGCAGTGACCGCTCCGTGAATATGCAATCTAACTTGCGGAGATTTTGACATGTCCGGTGAGAAGCTCTTTTCGGGCGGTTTGTTTGATGCAGGAGTCACTGTTGTCCATGTTCCTGGTTGAAGAATGATACCATCAACTACCTTCATGTAGTCATTTAGTCGACTCTTCATGATATCAGTCCACTCAAGTGACGCTTTAACCGGAACATCTGAACGACCACTTATAGAATCTGCATCCGTCGGGTTCAACGTAGCTGTATTCGAAATCAACTTGCCGTAATCGTAAACTTGAGTACCCCAATAGGCATTACCTACAGTTGCTCCAGCAGTACTAGACGATACGGTAGCTACACTTACTATGGCGCTGCCGTTGAAGAAGCTTGCTATGATTGTGTTAGCTGCACACAGGTTGGAGTTATTAGGGAAATCAATTGTGATCTGAGTGTCTTCTGTTCCATCAGCTGGGGTTACCTCAGGAACTCTAAGCAACATCGACGATCCAAATGCAAGCGTCGATGCAAGCCACTCACGCTCTGAGGGTGGATTCTCATTACCTTCTGACAAATATTCACGTATGAATATTTCATATGCTGAAAGTCCAACAACCCGTCCTTCATTATATATCTGTTTAGGCATTTACATTACCTCCTTGATGGTGAGCTCGAATAAAGGTACTCCGAAGAATTCGGAATGCTAAGCCCTCTACATGACGCGATGCCGAGATTAACCTAGGCAGAAGCCTGGCACCACGCCGAACAGTTCGTGATAAGAACGCTTTGTGACGGTGCCATCCTCCTCGATACCGCGAAAGATACTGTTGCCGTTCGCTGAACGCAACCACCAGATCGTGGGAGCAGACGTAGTAGGATCGGAGCTCGAAGCAATTTGCTTTATTTTGGTTGACGGACTGTATACCGGACCGGTCGATTCATAACCACCGAGTATTTCATGACCTGACGGAATCCAAATGGTTTCAATTGATTCCATCTCTGCATATACTCTGTTAGTAAATCCTATGCTATACTTCACCACCGATGTGAGATTGTCTTGTATCTCTTTTGGTAGTTTCGACTTGACGGTTTCATTGAGATACGTTTTCATTTCCGATGCAGGATAACCACCACCAGATGGCGCTTGAGTATCTATCTGATGCTTAGTTGCTAGAGCGGACTTTGCTAAGAATGAAAGCGGTACAGTGTCACCGTTTGCTTTAACATCTTTATCAATTCCGACAATCTCGTATTCGATGATACCTTCAGAACCCATATCAATTGTCTTATAATCATGAATGTGATATTTAGTTTTATATGTGCCATCCTGAGTTGCAGCAATTATTTGCGCCCAGGTATCCGAAATTTCCACGCCTATCCCTTCGCCATAGTGAATAGTTGCACTTGTGGCTCCCCAAGGAGCTCCGGGAATTTCTCCGGAACCCCAAGGGACGTATATGTCCTTGAGATTGGGGATCTCCAGGAACGCTCGATTAGCTATGCTACTTGGACGTCCCAAGAAAGTTATGGATTCCAACGAAGTATCTCCGCAGAACACTTCCTCACCAACCATGTCACAGTTTGCCGGAATTATAAATGATTTAAGTGCAGGCAGTCCGGCCAATCCATACTCAGCAATGTAACCCAAATTATCGCATTCTAACTCAGTCATATGAGATAATTCACGTGTTGGAAGTACTAAACTTACTTCGCCGATGATCGGTGTATTTATCATAGCGCCTTTAGTGATGTTGCCGTTGGAGTCTTTCTCAACAGCAACAAATCCACGGACTGCCGATGCATCGCAACTGGATTTGGTGTAACTAATTTCAATATCACCTGTGCATTTCTTTCCTTCGATGAGAAGCTTGGCTGTTCCGCTTTCCGACATCTCGCCAATCGGTTTAGAGTTGTACTTGATTGTAATATCTGCCATATTGATAACCCCGTCAGTTAGCGGTGATAACTACGCTACCATCGTAATCGTCTGAATAGATAGTAGGCGATACCTCAGGAGCTCCGCTCCATCTCTGTGTTTTGCTATTGAACGTGTAAGTTACGTCTTCGTGCTGGAACTGAAGTTCGAACCAGCCGGTCTGCCCATAGATCTTTTTTGACCATACTATAGGAGCTGCTACGTTCGGAACACCGGTAAGTGTAATGTTCTTCGCTGCCCTGTTCATCGCAGGCAATACATCATCGTAGGTTGATACACCATATCTTAGGCCAATGTTATTTTCTCCCATATTAAATGTCCTCCTTTGTATTTGCATCAATTTCAGACCAATCTGCAGGATTATCTGTATCTATGACAATTGCATGATTGGTGCCGTTGACTAGTATCTTTCCCTCATCGGCAACAAGCCTTGAAAGCGTTTTGTATCCCGCTTTAGCCGGTTTTTTCGGAGTTACGGTTACTTTGTTACCGTCAGTAATTTTGTAAAGTTTTATCGTTTTCATTTCTATCTCCTGTTGACTTTAATGATTTGTTATTATATAAGTTATGTCATAATAACATCTAACATTACTCTGTTTTCGTATTCTCCTCGGGCTTCAATACTACTGTGTGTTGATGTAATTCAGACCATCCTTTGTCCGACAGCTCCACAGAATAAACGCGATCTCCGGCTATCGCAGTAAATAGCATTGTTGCAGATCCAGAATCCAGCTTCGTTGCAATCAATTGAATATCTTCAACTTCAACTGCAATTAAGTAGGACCCAAATTGAGATGCAATTTCAGCAAATTCTGTGATGCCGTAGGTACATTGAATAGGTTTTGATCTCCACCAGCTGGATACTGGAGCACTTCCAGATATAACCGTCGTCGTTCCGAGAAGGTCTTCAGTTACCGCAATTGTACGATTATCAGGGATTGAGCTGAGATACCATCCAACATAATTAACATCATCAATCCGGTACCAGCCTTCATGAAGTATCCACCTAACATCTGGATATGCTGAAGTAGTTATCACAGACCCTTCCGATATTTTCTGATTGTTATATATTAAGTAATCCTTCATCAAGTGACCTCCGGCTCACTACTTATCATGTATATGTCATATAGATCGGGAAGTTGGATTGGTTTAACTCTATTCGGGTCTGTTAAGCTAACCACGTACCACCCGCAAACAGGTCGATTACCTCCCCATGTATACCAACCATGCAGTAGTCGCCATTCTTCCGAATTGAATCGGTTCAGCCGAACTACTGAATTCTCTGGTATCTGACATGTAGAATTCGGAATCTCCAAATACATAAAGAAACACCTCCGTTACTCTCATATACAAGGTTCGGAGGTGGGGAATCATTCAATTCGGATGTTTATGCTTTTATGAACTCATTGTACTTTTCAAGAGCTATATCTGCTACCACTTTCATGTCAGGATGCGGTGCTCCGGTTGTTCCTCTGCTTCGCAGGTCAAAAAAGTGTTCCCATCTACTTGGAGTCATGGAGAGTACAACCTGCGTTGCAAGTGAATTATTAAGCACGGAGCGGGCATCCTGTGGAGTTCGTCCATTTCTTATCATGGTCAAGTAGCTCTGTTCCGCAGATTGCGTTGCCGTCATCCAGCAAGTACGGCTTGACTCGTCCCAATCAGCATACGTAGACGGAAGTACAACCTGTATCTCGCTGCCAAACTTAGCTGATGAGTAATTGCAATATCGTGTAGACGCCTGAGCCACTGCACATCTATGCCGAACAAGTTCGTGAGACACACCTCTGTCGCAAGTAAAACAAATAGACACTAATCCATGTTCATGCTTGTGTGCCTCAAGCAGTTTATCACTTAGCAGCTGTACATCGTCGAATTCAATCGATGTTGGAATATCGCCATCTTCTGCAAGATATTCATTGTAAAAGAGCACATACATCTGCCATATCAGACATATTGATTGATACTTCGGATTGAATAGATGTGATACTGATACAGTGACCAGCCAATTACTACCGGCAAGCTTACTCACTATCACTCCAGGGATATTAAGTAGAATATCCAGCGATTCAGCTTCAACCTTGTAGTGAACATGAGCATGTTCCAGCATTGCATAATGTTTCCGCTGAATGAGCAGCTTTACAAACTTCTTCGCCGTCCCAGGACCGATCTTATCTTCAGATTTGTAACATATTCTGCCAATTCGCTCTATTCGTTCAATTGGGTCCTGGATATCAATGATTTCGGCATTAGGGTCAATAAATTTCATATTATTCCTCCTTACATGTATTTTTCTCGGAATTGAGCTTCACTCAGCTTAGGTATGCCATGTTTGACCGCAGCTTTATTCTTTGCTGATGTTCCATTCGGATCATCGGTAATGAGTGCGAATGTATGCTTATTTACATCATCTTTGACAACAAATCCGTGTTCGGCGAGTTCCTTCACAAACTGTGCACGAGGTACACTTAGTTTTCCGGTGATTACCACCTTATGTGCGTCTCCGCTAGATGCTTTTTCTGCCCTCCATGAGATTCGGTCTTCGATTAGCTTCAATCGTCGGAGCTTAGCTGTATTACGATACAACATTTCTGTATTAGCTACACCGATTATAGCATAGAGTTGTTCTCCTGTAATTCCATCTCCACAAGCGCGTGCGATATAATCATCAGTTAAGAATCTCTGAACAATCTCCGGATGTTCTGCGAATTTAGCTGCAGTAACATCTCCAAATCGCGGTATATTGCATGCCTTGATTGCATCCACGAGCCGAATTGAGCTGCCGTCCCAACCGAACAGCTTCGTAAACATCTGAGCAATAAGCTGTTTATGACCGGAAAGTCCCGAATTCGCTATAGCGGGCGGATCCGCCATAAGCGATTCTATCGTAACATCTTCCCCATACAATTCCTCGATGAATTTAAACTTTATTGCATCTTTCAGCCCATCTACGGGAGCTAAAGATTCTATCCATACAGAGAGATCTTGCCTCTTTGCGTTTGAGCATTCAATGTTAGGGCATTGAAGATGTACACCCTTCCATCCAAGAGGTGCTCCGCAGTCAGGACATTTTACCGGAAGTGTAACGCTACCAGGTTCAACTACTCTAAGAATATATGGAATTATTTCACCGCTCTTAGTTATTTCAACTTTAGCTCCGCTACCGATGTTGTTGTCACGAATATACTGCGCGTTGAACCCTGTGCAGTATTCAACATTTGTGCCAGATAGCTCAACGGGGGCAACATGAACACGAGGGATGAGATAATGAGTTTTAGAAAGCGACCACTCTACATCAATGACTTCGGTTATTTTAGATTCTGCCTTGAATTTGAATGCCTTTGCGATGTAAGATATGTTGCTTCCATCACGCACGGTGCCGAGCTGATTGAGCACAATACCATCAGCCGGGTAAATGCCGTACCATTCATCCTTAAGAGATTCCATTGTATCGAGGAGCTCAGTAGATTTTAATTCTCCTAGAGTCTTATATGGGGCTACTGAAATAAACTGCGCTCTGAGCCAGCTCACCATGTTGTTCACTTTGTTGAACTGAGTGCTGTTGGTTTCGTCTCCAATAACAGTATAGACAATTATGGATAGGTAATTGAGATCATCGCTCATCTCCTTGGCATTTATAAGACCGGCAGTTGTGTTACGTGGATTTTTTGCTTCCGGATTGCGTTCTGCATAGGCGTTGAAGTCGGCAAACGCCATCACTATTTCTCCTCGAATAGCTCCTGTGAATTCACTATCGGATTTGAGCTGATTTAGTTCGGGTGCTATCTTAAGCGCTTTAGCCGTGATATCTATTCCGGTAGTTCCGTCTCCACGAGTGAGTGCTCGCTGAAGTTTGCCTCTCTTGTAATAAAGAGCTATACTGATACCATCCAACTTAAGCGAGGCTGCAAGAGTACGCCACTGGAAATCCGATCCGAGCTCTTTCCAGTTGTGACATTTATTGAGCGAGCCAACAACTCCATACCTATGGGCGACTTTTTCGCCTGGAGTGGTATCCGCGTTGATGTCATATCCCCAACCTACGGACAGGACCTCAGCATTCGGATCTAATCTACGAAGCTCGTCTACTCTATCGTCGAATTCAGCATCAGTAAGTGGGCTAGACCCGTCTTCGTAATACTTCTGTGCTGCATCTTTCACTTCGCTTGATAACTTGAGAATTTTCTTCTGCATCGGATTCATTGTTCGTCATCCTCCATGTTGAACACACCAGACTTAATGTCATTGCGGATTGACTTTACCATAACTGTACCGCCTACAGCTATAACTGGAATACAAACTTCTCCTCCAATAAGGGAAGGTACATCACGATTCGCTTTGGCGATGGGCGTAACTATGAGCATAACCACGATACCCACTATAATCGCGATAATGTACGGAAGAGCTTTCCTAATCATATGTTTCATTTGCTTTCTCCTCTCGAGCTCTAGCTCTGTTGATCTACACTACTTAACGACCGCGGTAAACTAATAGCAGCTGTAATGTACTACAGCTGCTGATAACGATTAAGCGATCATCCTTGCAGGTAAGAGGAAATCAGCCGCATTTGCTCCATCCGCAAGATGTACATGTTCTACATCCTTCTGTAGCAATAACTGAATTCTCGTTGCATTCCGGGCACTTAGTTAATTTAGCCGAAGTTTCGGCAATAAACTCTTTAGAAGCTTCATTTATCGTCGCTGCAGTAGCTCCTCTATGTGCAGCCTCAATCGCACGGCCAATAGCATCAGGACAGGAAATAACTTTAATATTAGGATTCTTCATCTTAGCCATAACAGTGGTGGGACACTTGATTCCTTTCAGCTGGTGGATTATTTCTTCTATGTCTACTCCTGATCGAAGTGCGATACTTATGAGTCGAGCGGTCGCTTCACTCTGTGATGGGCAGCCACCTGCTTTACCTAGATGCGTGAAGACTTCGCATATACCTGCATCATCTTTGTTAACTGTGACAAACAATGTACCGCATCCAATCTTGTATGCCGTTGTCGTTCCTGCAACTACCTGCGCGCGAGTTCTAGGTTTGGATTTGACCACGGATTCGGCTTTTTTGCTGTTTCCAATGTTCAGTACTTGATTATCTCGACAACCGTCGCGATAAACAGTAACTCCCTTACAGCCGAGTTCATAAGCCTTTCTGAATACGTCTGCAACATCTTCACGCGTAGCTGAATTAACAAAGTTAACTGTTTTAGATACTGCATTATCTGTGTGTTTCTGTATAGCAGCTTGCATCTTTATATGCCACTCAGGAGATATATCATGAGCAGTGACAAACACGCGGCGGATATGCTCTGGAATTTCATCTATGTGTGCAACTGTCCCTGCTTTAGCAACTTTGCGCATCAGTTGGTCTGAATAAAGGCCTGCTCGCTTCATCGCTTCTACAAAAATTGGATTTACTTCGGGAAGCTCAGTGTTATCCATTACATTTCGCATAAACGCAAGAGCAAACAGCGGCTCAATTCCGCTTGATGCTCCGCATATCACCGAAATTGTACCTGTAGGGGCAACTGTGGTTCTAGTACCATTCCTCACCGGAGTGGTCTCATATTTATTTATGCGCAATTTAGCTGACTCGTCAAACAGCGGATATGCACCTCGACTTTGAGCCAGCCGACAAGATTCATTGTATGCGGTGTTCTGAATAAAATCCATAACTATCTCAGCCATATCAACGCCGTTTTCTGAATCATATGGAAACTCTAGCATATACAGCATGTCCGCAAGGCCCATTACACCGAGGCCAATCTTTCGTGTCGCTCTGGTCATCTTATCTATCGAAGGGAGTGGATATTGATTAACCTCGATTACATCGTCCAAAAATCTAACTGCGAGACGGACTACACGATCCAATTCGACGAAATCTACCCTCTTTCCAACCACAAACTTACTTAAGTTTATGCTTCCCAGGTTACAAGCCTCGTATGGCAGCAACGGCTGTTCGCCGCAAGGATTAGTAGCTTCTATCTCGCCGATGTTAGGAGCTATGTTATCTTCGTTGACGCGGTCTAAAAAGATGATTCCCGGCTCACCGCTTGTCCACGCAGCATCCACTATCTCATCAAATACGTATCTAGCATTCAGCTTGCCCACTGTAAGATCGGTCTGCGGGTCAATAAGATCATATTCTTCATCTGCATAAACAGCTTCCATGAACTTTTCGGTAAGTCCTACGGAAATGTTGAAGTTGGTCAATTGAGTCTTATCATCTTTGCAGTGAATGAATTCTAGTATATCGGGGTGATCAACACGTAGTATGGCCATATTAGCTCCACGACGCATGCCGCCTTGTTTCACATAATCTGTGCCGGCGTTATACATTTTCATTGTCGCTACCGGACCTGAAGCCTTACCTCCGGTACTGTTGACTATACTGTCTTTAGGACGAATTCGAGAGAATGAGAAGCCGGTACCGCCTCCAGATTTGTGAATGATGCCCATATCGTGATAGGTTTGGAAGATCCCCTCCATGGAGTCTTCTATCGGTAATACAAAACACGCAGATAATTGGCCTAGCGGTCTACCTGCGTTCATAAGTGTCGGAGAATTGGGCATGAATTTCTGCTCTATCATAATCTGATAGAAAGCATCTGCGTATCGATTCGATTCGTCCTCACAGCTTGCTACTGTATCTGCAACTCTGTGAAATAATTCGTCTACAGTTTCAACAACATTCCCGTTTTTATCTCGAGTGAGATATCGTTCTCTAAGTATCCTTATTGCGTTTTCTGAAAATGCCATTCGGCTACCTCCGATAAATAAAATATGGTAGGAGCAGAGGGACTTGAACCCTCACGGGTATACCGGTGGATTTTGAGGCCACTTCGTCTGCCAGTTCCGACATGCTCCTACGTATAATAAATAAAAGATTGACCTGACTTTCTGCTGTTATGGGCTACATGTTTAAGTAATCGAACGGCTATCATGTTAGAAACAAGTGATTTGTTTCTACTCGTCACTGTATCCGACGAGTACAATTACTTCCAGAGGTACTACAGCTGTCTCCGTATCAGGTACGAGGGCAACATCCCAACGTGGTGTTTCCGGAAAACACTATTTGGTAGATCTGGTAGGACTCGAACCTACAACTAATCGGTTATGAGCCGACTGCTCTGACCAGTTGAACTACAGATCCATGAGATGAATCGCAGGTAACAGCTTGCTTCTACTTGCCGCAGATTGAACATTTATTCAAGGACTTCCATGCCCTCGCGACTGGGCACCTGCTATTACCACATTTAATAGGACTGTGGAGTTCCGTCCCGCTGCTACGATTACGTGCGCATCATACTGCGATTCATTGGCGCCTTCACTTGGATTTGAACCAAGAACCTATCGGTTAACAGCCGATTGCTACTGCCAGTTGAGCTATGAAGGCATTTACACTATCTAGAAAATAAGCACGCCCGAAGATATCGACGTTATCTAGAATTGTTCGATACCTCTGATAGACCTAACGGGCACTCTATCCGAACCCTTGTGCTGTACATCACTTCGTCCTCATTCGGAGAGACTAACGTCGCAGAGGGAACTGCGACCATGGTGCAGATGGAGGGAGTCGAACCCTCAAGGATTTCTCCCGTCGCATTTTAAGTGCGATTCGTATGCCATTCCGACACATCTGCATGTACCACAATGGCGACGAATGTTTAAGATTCCCTCGTCATATGGACTACGAGATGCTTGCGTTGCGTCCCTTGTGGGTCGTCGCCTGATTATCCTCCAGTAGTAGTCTCCGCCCCTCATGGGGAGTGAATAACGACAACTTTCTCACACTTGGAGCCTGGTCGGGCGGGCAGGACTCGAACCTACCACCGCAGCTCATACTTCTCCTCCTATAACTCACTCGCCAAGAGGATTTTCGCAGCCTCGTTACCGTTGCGATACACCCGATAAAATGGAGCAGGAAACGGGACTCGAACCCGCGATGTCGCCTTGGAAGGGCGAAGTGTTACCATTACACTATTCCTGCATGGAGCCCTCGGTCAGATTCGAACTGACAACCTGCTGATTACAAATCAGCTGCGCTACCGTTGCGCCACAGGGGCAAGAGTGACCGAAGATTCTTTCGGTCTGAGGCTTTCGCCTCACCATTCGTATGAATGGACTCTTTATGGAGATAAAGGGGCCATGGGGCCTGGTGCTCAAGACAGGACTTGAACCTGCAAGTCAGTTGACACCGGAACCTAAATCCGACGCGTTTGCCAATTTCGCCACTTGAGCATGATGGCACCGCAACTCGAAGTTACGATGCCGGAGAGCTTTGCACGAGAAAATGAATTCGTGCTGGTGGAATCTTCCCATCCGATCCGTTGGAGGTTTACCAACCCGTTCATGAACTGGAAGGTTACTGCTCTGGTCAGCGGCCTTGCCTTAATGCACCCCGTTGGTTACTTTTGTTTTATCGGTGTCACCCGAAAAGAAGTTGGACTCAACTGCAAGAAGAATCTCCTTACTGGTCGGAATGGTGAGATTTGAACTCACGATTTTATGCTCCCAAAGCATACGCCTTCACCAAACTAGGCCACATTCCGAATGAAATCAGCGCTAGTGTGCGCTGAATTGGCTGAGGTGGTAGGATTTGAACCTACGATACAGGAGTCAAAGTCCCGTGCCTTGACCGCTTGGCTACGCCTCAATGTTACATGTCATTCTTGATAACTACGTATACAAGAATTGCTACGCCCACTATAACGAGTCCTAATATTGTCCACGGCATAGACGATAATACGATCTTTGGTTAGCGGAAGATCGTGAGACGCGTTGCTTCGTAGTATGATAACGATCAGTGGTATTCTTTCACAACCTTAAGCTTGTGTCTTACACAATACTTACCTAAAAGTTGTTCAAGTCCATCTTGAATTCGAGGAAAGTAATTTCGAGAACTATCCTTGAGTCTATATCCAGTACTACGATTACCAATCAATTCGTACTTTTGTACAAAGCTACAGTTCTTCTTTGACAGCGGACGCTGTACCACCTTATCTATTTCTTCGAGCTTGATGCCATTATCTTCCGTGAATGCGCACATTGGAATATCCCTGCTCATCACATAGACCATTCTGTTACCATTTGCTGTCCGTCTATATATCGTGCAGAGTAGATACCAGTCATGTTTGCTTGATACTAGACGCGTATAAGGTGTCATATTAATTTACCTCCTGATTCGCTATGGTAGTTATGGGATTTACTCCTGCCATGATGCACTGGATATCTGCAAGTACCAGTAACCAATTCTGAATCTTCTCCATGTTTGCTTTATCTACATGATCGAACATATCGTCAATCATCAATAGCTTGCAATCATCATTTAAGCTAACAATAGCTACCATGAGCGCGAGGCAGAACATTGCCTTTTCGCCGCTGGAGAGCATTTCATATGCAACATATTCTCCATTGCGTGATATTCCGAATGAGAACGAATTTGCTTTCTCAGTAACTATGAACTCAGGTTCAGCATCGCGTCCAAAGAACGTCTTGATGTCATAGAACATGGAATCTCGAAGTCCTATGAACGGAGATGCTATCTTGGACTGCAATCCGTTTACACCCGATGCTTTCTCTAGAGCCTTGAATGCCGCAAGCAGCGTATCCACTCGCATCTTATCGTTTACAAGTTTTTTAGCAAACGCAGCATTTTCAATCTGACCAATCTGTTTGTTAAGCTCGTCACGAAGTTCTTCATACTGCTCAAGCGTGAAGTCCATAATATCTGATACATCTGGGACAGGCTTCAACGATGTACGATAGAAATCACGTTCATTATAGCGAGTTATGAGTGCGTTTGAGTTTCGAATTACTGTGTCGATAGCATTCTGCGATACTTGGATATCATGCTCCAAATCCATAAGTTCGTTTTCTATGCTCATCATCGCAGTATTGATGCCTTCAAGCTTGTCAGCCGCTTCAGCTCGTCTTTCTGCAACAGTTGCACAAATGACATCGGAGAACATCGGACATACACCGTCAGCATCGGCTATCTTTTTGAGCTGATTAAATTCAAGATTGAGATGAGCGTATTTAACATGCAAGTCGTCTTTGCGCTTAATCTTTCCTGCGATGTCTGCTCGGATAGCTACGATGGTTTCAGCATGCGCTATATTGCGAGTATCGTCTGCAATAGTTTCCTGAAGATCAGAATATCTTTCGAGCATCTTGTTAGCTTCAGCATTTGCGTCTACTGCCTTCTGGTGAGCAGTGATCCGGCTTATCTTTTCGTTCACTTCTGCAAGCTGCCCACGAAGTTCGGTGATACTTACATCATCACCGTCATATGTAACAACTGACTGCATTGTGCTGGCAAGTCGTTTTGATTCTGCAGTGTATGCAGATACTGCAGATTTACACGACGCGTTAAATGTGCGGATTGCATCTATTCCCGATGCGGCAGGATACAGCGATCGAATAACGGGCAATGAATCATCAGGAACTACGATTGCCGAATCGCTAAGAGTCTTTTCGACAAATTCGTTCCAATTGATATTACACTCGGTCTTAGGAAGATAGTCGATGAACCAATCCTTCAACTTATTTGCGGTCATCCTTGCGAATTCGCTGAAATTGAAAATAGGAAGCTCTATCTTTGATAACGCCGTTTCGATTGAATCCTTCATCAACTCGGGAGTTATAATCGTCTGTGCGTTTACAGTATTACCGAGCTTAGCAAGCTGTCGATAGATAGTTACAGGAGTTCCATTATATTCAAGGTTAAGCGTTACACTCATAGTAGGACCTACGCAATGTCCAAACATTGCTGCATTTGTTTTATTCGTCCCTGGAATGTATCCGAGAAGCGCCCACTGGATCGCCTGCAAGATAGTTGATTTGCCGCTACCATTAGCCCCCTTGAAGAATACTTTCCGTTCGAGATCGTATTCTTTGTTGATACCATGCAGCCCCTGGATCTTGATATGTTTGAGAATCATTTTATCACCTCCGATATACATAACGATTTAGTTGCTTCATATATGCAGCGCCATCTGCGATTCTTTCGCCCGGTTCGAGCAAATATCCATTTCCCTGGAGTTATCTTGAACTCCAATTCGATATGTGCAAACATAGGATACGACCTCACACGCTCTAACATGATAGGAAGATGCTCTAGTGTGATATGATCAATGAGTTCGCGCTTAACTCGATGTCGGTTAGATGCAGACACTGAGGGAGATAAAGTTAATCCGGCCTCGGACACGCATAACTGGTATTCTGTTTTTCGTGGAAGATGCTTAGACACTTCAAGCAACAACCAATGTGTAATGTTAATGTTAACTATGTGCTTCATTGTTCACTCTTGTCAAAATCAAACATCGAAAAATCCAATTCAGGTTCTTGGTCATCCGCTCCGTAATTTGTTTCAGAACCAAATGGACAGTGCCAGTTGGGCGATAGTTTGCCTGAAAGACCTCGGTTATGTGCACATCGTTTGTTATCCGTGTTGTAGTACCAACAGTCCGCACAGACTACTAATTTATCCATATACGTATATGGACATGCATCCAAAAACACTCCAATGGCATTGAAGAACTCGCGCCGGTCTGTATCTTTTTCATTCTCAGCGATATTTTTGACCAGCGGCACAACTACATCAAGATCCATGTATCGACTCATACATTTTGTCCTCCTTTATATACAGTAAGATGATGCTTTGCTCGTGTTATTGCTACATAGTACACATTAAGATTATCTTCATCTTTAAGTCGGAACGACTTCCCTCCAACATCAAGTATAATTACGTTATCAAATTCTAATCCCTTGACGGAGTGAATGGTACCTACATAGCATGTTGCATCAGGATCATCTCCTCCAAGAGACTGAATCAATCGTGTTATCCAGTCTTGGGAAGATTCTCCTCGATTGGGTTGCGGAACTTCACATTTCAATATTTCGCTGAAGTCGAAAGCCATATCTTGTTCCTCTTTATTCATAGCGTCACGCAGTTTCCGAATTGTTTGCTTTATCTCGCGAACTGCCCAACAGCGTGAAAACTGAGTAAAAAATTCGTCTTCCGTGTAAGGCGATATGCTGTCCTGTCGGACATATGCTTCATAGTAGCCTGCAGGAAGCAATGAAGCTGCCCATTCAACCAAATAACTCGAATCGGTTATTGATCGACACAAGTTGATTATTCGGTCAGGTGATCTAGACGTGATGTGAGCAATTTTAAGGTGATTAAAGTACTCACAAACTTCGGCGACCTCGGCGTTTGATCTGCAGAGTATTGCTGTATTCGGCTCGATTCGGTTAACCATATCACGAAGCTGCTCATCATGCGTACAGTTATTTATGACCACGACATCATCACCGTGGCGATCGCTCCGAATGGTTACACGATAGCTGTTATCGGCATAGGTGCTCATTCGATTTGCAAATTCGCATATCTCAAAAGTAGATCTATAGTTTTCTGAAAGTTTGTGCACCTCCCATTCTGGATCAACAGAAAGTGCTTTGATGATTGACGAGTCGGTTCCTCGAAAGGAGTACAAATTCTGCAAACTGTCTCCCACTGCTGTTATATCTGCATGTTCAAACGACTTGATGAATTCAAACTGTTTAGGGTCTGTATCTTGAAATTCGTCAACGAATATGTACTTATACATTTCCTTGTATCGCTTTATTGCACCGTTGTTGTGAACAAACAAGCTGCATATATCATAACACATCTTATCGAATGTTACCAGGTTCCGCTGTTTCATTATTCTATCAGCTGCAGCATAGAGGGCTTTACGCTTTTTATCATCTTTCATAGCTTCGTTCAATTTATATCCAAGATGCATTGCAGCTTCATTTCGAATATGTTTTGTTTCTGCTTCTGTAGCAACTGCTGGAATATCGCTGTATCCTAACAGCGTACGTATGAATTTGTCTTGAGCTATGAGGCCATAGCAGAAGCGGTGGAATGTCCCAAATTTAGGAGTCGACGAAGGACGCATGTGCGATCCAGCATATCTATTCTCCATCTCAAACGCCGCAGCGTTGGTGAATGTTAGCACTAAGATGGAGCGTGGGTCTACTCCGTCAGCTACGAGCTTCTTTATCCTTGCGAGCATAGTATAGGTTTTCCCCGTTCCGGCTCCGGCAAGGCAGAGTATACGGCGAGATCTGCTATCTACTACTGCCTGCTGCTGTTTGTTTAAACTCATTACGTAATCTCCTTATAACCTGCGTACCGATTGTGTTGACTTGCACAATCGTCATAAAATGGAATGTTAATGATACATCTTAACGATCACACTAACTTGAACATCTCACTTATTACTTATCAAAAAATAAAAATGGGGGGATGTTATTACATCCCCCATAACTATTCAATATACTGTTCACATCATTCGACATGGAACGACACTACATCAGATTTTTCGTAGTTGAATTCAATGTCAACAGCATCGGCCATTGTTTGGTATCCCCAGCCGAAGTCATCGTCAGGCTCACGAACTGAACCGTCCGCACGAGCCAGCATACCGCTTACGGTATAACAGAGGCGGATTGTTCCGTCCACCGTGTAGGTTCTATCTTCTGATTGAGGTTCGGGAAGCATGTCAGATATCATTTCCCAAACATCGTCTTCGACACGATATTCATCCAAGGCTATCCAGGTACCTAATTCGGGGATGTCAATTTCATTGTCCTTAGCCCAATCATGTTCCTGTTCAGTCCAGTCGTACTTACCATCTGCAGTGACTGTAATCTGCGTGCCGTCAATGTCAACTTCAACTACATCAGTTACATCGTCTACTTCTATCCAGTCATCTTCAGGCTCATCCCGGTAACCAGCGTTGATTGCAGTCGATGATTCTATACGTTCTTCAGCGTTCATAGCCTCCCGTATCTGCGCAGCGGATTCATCCGCAATTCGTTCTGCATAGCGAGCGATGAGATATTCCGGACGGCGAATCTTTCGCATATCTACTTTAAGAGTAACACTAGAGTCGTAGTCTGAAGATTTAAGATCGACGGTGAGCTCGTTGTTGGGTTCTATCCATGCCCCAGCGTACTCAACAGCATCGTCTAGATCCAACGACACTAGCTCAGCTACACTATAACCTAGTTCATCTAGATCTTCGCGTGTGAAGTACGATTCTGGATCAATGTCGTAAGCTCCGCCATAGTTTTTAGCAGCAGATACTACCTCGTCTTCAAGTTTCTTCAACTGATCGAGACGGGCAGCAATTCCACATGTATTAGTTGCTGATTCGACATTGTCCGCTATTTTAGTGAATTTGGGCTTCAAATCATACCCTACCTCACCTAAGAACTCTTCACCACACTCTTCACAGACAAACCGATCTTGATAGTCGATATCGAGTAAACGACGAACTTCGTTATCCACATCAACTAATGCCTTCGTATGACATGATGGGCATTGAAAATATATATTTGATGTTCCTGCTATAATAGGTGTGTTTGTCAATTTCATACTATCTCCTCTCAAGCGTGAGCAACTATCATGCCGTTACGATATTTAGCATCAGGAAATACAGACATCACTTCGTCAAGATACCACTGAGTCTTCTTCGCCATCTGGTACCCCTTCGATGTGGGTCCTTCTGCACGTCCTGTGCCTTCATAGACGGTTATGTAGACTGGACCGCCAGCCTTGACCAATCGCTTTATGTTTCTAAGCACATTTAACCTTTCATATTGCTCTTTGATGACGTTTAGAACGTTTGCACAGGTAGCACTATCTGCACCCCCGTTATCTCGACATTTCTGAATAACTTGATTGTTGTGTTCTGCACTGCGATTGTATTTATCATACACTAGATTAGTTACACCATAATCTTTAAGATATTCCGTAGCTCGATCAAATTTTCCACCACCGTAATCTAAGTTCATGGTGTTAGGCGACCAGTTAACTTTGCGAAATACACCAGCAACTTGGTTCAATGACGTATCAGCAGACGAAAATTCTTGGTCCGCTGAATCAAAGTCGGTATCATCGACATTGAATGCAGAATTGACTTGCCGATTTGGAACGTATGCAACCACGCATAAACCCCTGCGACCTCGAGCCTCCATAGATGCAACTCTATCCCAAAGCTCATCTGAATCTGGGTTAGGACTAGACAGCTGACGACCATGATTATCTTTGATCACGAATAACGCAGGATGCACATCTGCATCAATGTCTGCATCCTCGCACCATCTCCGATATGCCTCATCATAATCTGGATCACCCTTATGTATGCGATACATGCGGGCCACTTCATCATTTATTCGATCTGGAGTGGCCATGTACTTGGTAGCAATATCATCAAATAGGTTGTATACTGCCATCCAGCTTGCTCTTATGTATCTTTTCACAGTGCCTCCTTGTCTACAATGACATCTTCAAATGCACCTTAATTTGCTTCGCGGACGATCCATTTAAGAAGCTGTTCGGACTCCTTACCGCAGATCGGGCATATACCTGTAACAGACTGGACTTCTTGATCGGACTCAGTTACTGCTGAAATAAATACCCCGCTACACTTTTCACATTCCGCGATGTAATGATTGGTTATGTTGTTATCTATTTCAATATCCGGATCATCTTCGGTTACGTCATCGAGCGTATCTTGCATAACCTCGATGTCATCTGCCATGTCATCTAAAGTATCATTGATACCATCATAATCCGAGCCATCCTCTAATTCGTCTGCTGCAGTTATTCGAGTACTAGCAGTGATGGATGATTCAATATAACCGTCTTCTGCGAGTTGATCTTCAATACCTTCAACCATTGAATCTATTCCGCCAAACAAGATATCGTCATCGCCCACAAAGTACTCCCATTCGTATTTTGTTTCGTGCGAGAAGTCCTCACCATAATGAAGTTCTGCAGTAACATACACCATGCGAGCATCTTTGTAAGGTTCTCCGTCTTCGTTTAAATCGTCGCGAGCTACTTCGGCATCGAATCTCAGATAGTCTACTTTAATATCCATACCGAGCTTGTCGTTTACTTGATCTACTGCTTGAATGATATCCTCGCGCGCAAACTTCTTAACTTCACTAGGCACTGGGATAGCCATTGTTATTACCTCCTACATAATTTAGTAGTCCTGTTGTATTTAAGGTTCATCCACACTCTAAACTCTGAAGCTATAGGCCTCACGCTATTCAGCGTAATTGGTGCAAGCCAGCTGATCTGCAAACTGGATCAAGTAACAGAGTGGGTAGTTTTGATTTGCATGATTAAATTCGTTTTCTTCTAACTCACACACATTCCAGCGGCCTTGATGCCATCTGATTGCGAGAACTTCCTCCATCTTCATTCGGAAGAATTGCTGTGCCATAAACATTGACGATACTCCATGACCAAAACATACTCCGTTTTCTCGTGTTCTGTACGACGGAACCTTCTCCCAAACACCTGTATGTTCATTCTTAACGTTTCGCATGAACTGTTCATACCTATTTATCTTGCACCAATCATGTACGAGTGCGATGCGTGCCGCTACGCATGTAAGTTGATGTATGAATTTAGGAAGATTAAGTAGATCCATGGTCTCATTAAACACTTTAAGCGTATGAATACAAAGTCCACCAGGATAAGGTTCATGATACTTTGACGACGCAGGGGCATTGAAGAAATCAGTCCGATCCAACCACTCCAAGCATCTCGAAGGGAATGCGTCATCCGGGTCCTGATGATTACTTCGTACAAACTGATCCTCTAACACCGCTCCGATTAAGCATTGTATGTATGTGGCTTTATTCTTAGCTATGTATTCCGGGTCATCCATGCTGTAGATAGGCACAGAATGCCCCAGGTATGCTTCAGGACGCGAGCTAACATATCGTCTGTAATCGTCTTGGATCAATTCTATGTTAGCGTTATACTCCGGACGCTCCACGACAACTGCTCCAGATTCATAACTCGCTACGCCTACAGGCTTAAACTCCTGATGTGTGTCATAGACGGTGTAGTTACATGTCGGCTGATGCCACACGAACCAGTAATGAAATTGAGAATACGGGACGATTTTGTTTCTGATCAAGTTGATATCCATGATGTAACCTCCAAGGTTGATTTTGATAAGTTACTTAACGATCAGCCATAAATAATATAGAAAAATAGGCCGCTCGGCTTAGCGACCTATTTCTCCCAGGAAGAAAAGAACACTTATTACTTGTCGCTGTTGTTTGACAGCTGATGCTCAATTTGGTGAATACCGGTAGCAGCGAGACCTGATACAATGCCGATGGCCATTGCATTGATTATATCATTCGCAGGGAACTGGGGCATTTTGATAAGGAACGCAACAATTCCTAACACCAGTCCCAGAGCTCCGCAGATGCTCGGTGTCCACTTATGCAGCTTTTCAGGTGTAGCGCTCTTCCAGATGAAACCTGCAAGAAACGCTATAACAGTGATAGCAGCTACTCCAACAATTCCTAATTCCATGATGTTTGCTAACTCCTTCCAAAGATAAATAGTGGTTGCAGCAAGACTGACCAAGTTCCCCGCTAACCCGATCAGTCTCGCCGCTTATTCAAAGGAGGCGGACATGAGACAAATTGACCGCCTGTACGGCGATTGCTTATTGTACTTAGATATAAGGTTGAGTGATGAATTCTTCAACATCACCTTGATAATCAAGTAGTTGCTTCCTACTTGGGACTGTTCTCAACTCTTTGTACGGAAGCGGCCATTGGCTTATCTTATTTATGTTGATTGACTTAATTCCAACCTCAAGGCATTTCTTTATATCTATAGCGTTGAATACAAATGCACGTTGGTGCGAAGCAAACAGCACAATTACCCACCCGTATACATTAGATATTTTTGCTTTGTTGCACAGCCCATTGAGCTGTGTATCAGTTATCATGCTGAAGTCAAACCTAGCTTCACGAGTTGCTTTGCTCTCAATGTGGTAAAAATTGGGGCTTTTGAAACAAGTGAAGTCGCAGATATTCCGGCTGGTTAGATATTGACCTGTCATTTGGTCCGGAATTCGATCGCAATCGTATCCAAATTCTGGTCTATCTAACCACTCGCGGATCTTTGTCTCTGCTTGCTTTCCGAGTCCATCATTCATAATTACTGTTACGGTAGTGGTCGATGTTCTCTATTACTTGACGAAGATACGATGTAATGTCGTGTACCTGTGCATCATTCGTATCGTTTCATTCACCATACTCCTCGTCAACGTCTTCATCTTCAGTTATGCATATCAGTCCTGTCCGGCAGCCATTGCCGATACGATGTAATTGACATCCTTATAGATGGCATCATAGTCCATGGCTAATTCATCTAGCGGCACATTGTAGGTTACTATATCTCCCATCCCTTCGTCTACATCGATGTAGATAGTACGGTCAGAAACGGTCCAGTTGGTTATTGGGTGAGGGGCTTCCTCTATAACTTTAGCCATGAGATCGAAAATGTATGGATTACCATATTCGCCATATATTGGTTCATTGCATTCAGGAGCAACTTGAATGGACGCTGCGGAATCAATTGAGGTGTATGTTTCAAGCTCCTCGATCTTCATGTTAAGAGCTTCTAAAAACTGTTCAGGTGTACCTTTAGGCATAATGTTTATTCTCCTTGCATGTATTCTTAGATATGTCTTACAGCAATATCTATTGCATTATATCCAGCACGTTCGATATCATAAATGTGTAAGCTATGCTGGACATCCTCATCAGATAGTGGTAGTAACCAGATGACCGTCAACGACCACAGGAACTATGCTGGTCTTTCTAACACGTTGCGTGTAGCGATTATCGAGGCTTCTACCAGTTGCTTTGAAAGCCTGCAGCTCCGCAGCATGGAAAACGTTGCATACATACTGGCTCGGAGTTTCACGGATAAGTCGCACATAGATATCGCCACCGCGCCATCCAGAGCTCTCGAAATTCTCGACTAGTATCAACGTATCAGTTCCTACATAATCCTCAAGTTCTGCTTCACGCAGTTCGGCGTCAAAGTCTTCTGCTTCCGGTTCAGGAAGAGCTCCGTCATAATAATCCTTGTATTTTGGCATAGTGACATTAATCAAAGAGGCCCAATCGACATAAAGCAGATATTCGACTGCCGCTACTGTCTGCTTCAGCGACTTAACTTGTTCAGGAGTAACTGCTTTCATGCCTGACCAAGACGAAGATTCGCGCTTCACGTCGCCATCATCTGTAAGCCTAACGTCATAATTCCAAGCAAGTGCACTCGAATCATCAAACTTTCTATTTTCATTACACTCAATACGAACACGGACACCTTTGCCGCCGTAGTTTCGTTCTACATTTACGTCGAATTGAAGTGAATCAAATACACTTAGATCGGACTCAAGTTGCTGCTTGATCGGATTCGTAACGTCTTGCTCAGCCTTATCGAACCTCATGTTACGATCGTACCAATCTTGGCGGTATGCTGCTTTCTTAGCTTCATACTCAGCCTTACGTTTAAGTATGTCTTCGCGTTTACCTGCGGTTATTCTGCTCGCTGTAATCTTCATAATCTCTCCTTATTTAGGGTTAGTCTATTCCAAGTAAATAATCAAACAACGCTGGATTTCCGTGGATGTCCAATTTGTTATCTACTATATAGTTAGAAACGCTTTTCTTGGTATACAGAATATTTTCAACCCGTTCATCTACGGTGTTAGCTGTTACCAATGTGTAGATATTAACCGGCGTCGTAGTCGAAATCCGGTGGATACGGTCTTCAGCTTGTTCCTTATCTGCAGGTGTCCACGGGCTGTCGTAGAAAATAACGTTGTTTGCAGCAGTAAATGTCTGCGCCGTGCCTCCAGCTCCGATTGTTGCTATAAGTACCGTTGTGGCAGGATCTGTCATAAACTGATGCTTACTAGCTTCACGAGCTTCGAGCGTCATTGTGCCAGTAAACGCGCAAACTTTATATTTACTTGCTATGTACCTATATAAGGTTCGGAGGGGTTCTACCCAGTTAGAAAAAATTACTACTTTTTCTCCGCGCTCGTGAATATCCTGAAGTAGCTCGAGCAATCTCACCAACTTAGCATTGCATTTGAGATACTCCGTTGGGTTGAATACGTTTAACGAGTCATCAATTATTTCAGGACTTCCGTTAACCTGACGAAGTCGCATCAGCTGTGAAAGCGGATTCAATGAGGACACAATCGCAGCTCGGTCTGCGAGTATTTCGCCTAAAACCGTTTTGTACAATTTCTCTTGATAAGGCGAGTTTTCAACATACTCCGTGAATCGAATCTTAGGCGGCAGGTCCTTCAATACATCACTTTTCAGCCTACGTAACATGTTGTTCTGAAGCAGCGATTTAAGATACGAGATATTCTTGTACCCTACTATCTCATGATCTCCATATCCGCCATATACACAAAATTCTTGACACCAGGTAAAATATGATGAGTACCTGTGGCCGTCTACAAGTTTAAGCGGTGTGAATACATCTGTGGGCTTATTTGTGATAGGTGTTCCCGTCATCGGAATCCACATCGCTCCGGATCCAGTCTTTTTCTTGATACGCAATAGCTGCTTACCTTGAAGCGAACTGGGTGATGCATTTTTATGTATCTCATCTAACGCAATCATACCTATGTATCCCGAATTGATCATTTCAATCAACTCATCAGCTATCGGATACGAGTTACCTTCCCGTATCCTTATACATTCGATGTTAGTTACAATGAAAAACGGAAGATCATCTCCGTTAGGATCACCATGCTGTTTACGGCATCTAAGGTCTGCTAATTTATCTGCGTTACCGTTACAGCGTTCTATGCGAGATCGTTTACCAACTCTAGATCCCAGGATGTATGGAATCTCCTCGCCATCAGTATGCTCAATTATATCATTTTTCCAGTGATACTTTGCGCTGTTTATGCAACAAACTATCAAGCAGTGTTTACATCCGTATACTTCACGATTGTACATAGCTAGATTTAGCACTTCCAAGGTCTTGCCTAGTCCAGGTTCGTCTGCAAGCACAAACCCGCTACGATTACCTATAGCTTCGCGGTGGATTGCCCATTTCATAAAATCGAGCTGGTGCGGATACGGCTTGCATCCGTCTTTAACATAGAAATGGACATTAGACAAATCTATCTCTGGAATATCAGTAGTTGTATCTAATGTTTGATTCACTCCTAACTGTTCGTTGGAAATTATCTTAACTTGATCGCTGTACCCGTTTTCGTTCAGCAATCTGACTAACCAGCCCAACTTGTCATTAGGCACTAACCACAGTTTGCGATCAGCATCCCACCGTCGTCCAGGTATAACCTTTACAATGTTGATTATAGCAATATCATATGGGAACTTGACGATATACTCATCATTATGTTGCGTAATTGTAATCATACTTACCTCATATACTCGTGTATATTGTGATGCATCTATGATAACGATTCGACATGGTAAAGGAGCGATTTCTCGCTCCTTAGGATTTACTTATCAAATACCGTGAGTAGCTCGGATATTCGTGCCCCTAAAAGCTGCAATTTGAGCTGCTCATCATCCGAAAATTTGTGTGATCGGGTTGTTTGAACATACCCTATCATCTTTTCTTTACTCGTTCGTAGAGGTATGCAAGCTGTCCATCTATCGACATCCGTGAGTGTACAGAGAGATTTTTCTGATAACTCTTGGTCATCTGTAGGCGTAAAAATGTACATACTGCGTTCTTGAAGCTTGGCAAAAAATGGTGAAAATAGCGAGGTGGATATCCTATCTATCTTATGCCCTACTGGCTCACGATCAATATCATACACTTCGTAGGTACATGTCATGTATCGAAATGGCAGGGATGCTACAGACGCTACGGAGTTTGCGAATTCAATTACTTGAATGCGCTCCGCTTTCAGTTCAACTAGTGTGCATGTAATTAACTCATGTATCTGGTTGCCTACATCTACTCGAGCGTTGATTAATTCATCGTGTGTAGTTTTACCTGTTTTGCTCTTGAGCCAATCAATAAAAACCGTTATCAATCGGATTGCAGCATACAAGAATATACCGCAGATAATTATCATCACACCATAATCGCCGACCAACTTTACAATGTTTTCCGCGTCCACAATGACCTCCAAATCATATCGATGTCAACGATACTTTCTTCCACTTATTGGTTGATACACATATATATAAGGTGTTTTCATCAAACATCATCTGTCCCGGCTCACCCGTACGGAGGGGATTGGATGGGAGAACCTTAGTTGATTTGTCAATTAACTGAGTAAGTGTACCTAGATCGGGGCGAACGATTAGCTGAATGGTATGATAATTTATTCCAGTATAGTCAGGATTCGCTGAATCGGCATCTTGCTCAACTACACTTTTGAATACGCAGTAAGGTTGGTTACTTTCCCCATCGGCTGAATCAGACGATATATGTAACATTGTATGGTAATAAGGGAATGTAGTCGAATCCCATTCTGGAACTGAGCTACCAATCACCTTAGAATTGCAGATTGCAACATGACTGATATGCATAAATGTATTTAGCTCAGCCCACTCACCAGATGCAGTTTTCTGCGCATAGAAAATTAAATCGCCGCGTTCTAGATTAATGAGTTTATCATCTTGAGGAACAATTCGACCCCATTCGTAGTACTGCTGTGCAAGCTGACTCGCAGTTCGGAGCGGCACGGGTCTACGACTTCCCGTGAATTTCTTATTAGCATAATACGCAGGGTTGAACGCCCAGGTGTATGAATCATTGTTTACAATTGTATCCGGATTTACGTAGTCTCCAGTGGCATATGGAGTTTCGCCGTAAGGTAACCCGCGCAGAACAAGGCCAACAAATGTTGCTGAATCAATCTTGTTAGTATCTTGATTTGTATCCAGTATTGTAGGTGAACCGTACGTCAACCGAAGTGTGCCGTCTGGACGAACATCTGTGCTTGCACTGTAATATGTCTCTGCGATAGCTAACAGCTGATCGGCAAGCATAGAATTGTTCTTAGTCAAACACGGAATATGCGTTATTGAAGATAGATTAGGTTTACTTAGTACAGTTATTTGATTGGAGAGATAGGTGAATTCTGCGTCATCTATTATTGTACCATCCTTGCGTCGAATAGTCAGAGCAGCGTAGTAGTCACCAGATTTATACTGAAGTAAAAGAGGAATGTTGCCGCTTACCCAACCACCAATCATAGCAGGATGTGTCATACCGTAGCCGCAGTATTGATTTTGAGATGCCCATGAAGCCCACGAGTATTTATCACTGTTCAACGTAAACAGCAAGTCTGTATTGAAAGGTATGTTTGTAAGCAGTGCGGCTTGATACCAATACGGAGAATCCTGTAACTCAAGTCCGGTAGTAGGCTCTACGTCGAATTTTCCCCAGTTCCATGTAACTATATTGGTCTCAGTAAAATCGCTGAGTCGTTCCATTTCTTCAACTTGAGCTATTCGCTGACCGGTTATCGACGATTCGGCAGCATAGTTATCTTGTGTGAATGTCTTATCAACAATCGCAGGGTGGAAATTCAAGTCGTTAACAGGGATACCACCTTCGGGAAATGTATATTTTTCGTCAACTTCAGATTTAGTTGCAAGTATTAGTTCGGATGTTTCCCATCCAGACACAGTACATATATTTTGTTCACAATTCACATTTCGTACAAGCGGCGAAAATACCATTTTACTGCGCTGCACGCTCATGATATATATTATTCCGCCCTTATTCATAACACACAGCTTGCCCTCGTTAGACGCTGTGACTAAATCATTGAATGGAGTTACGTCATATGTAGCCCAGTACAGACCTGGAGTGCCTGCAAGTTTCTGCAGTTCACGAACATCCGATATGATGGTATCGACACCTAGCAACATGTAAGTGTTATTTACGTACATAAAATATGCTGTTGCACCGTCACCAATCTCGTTTCCTTGTAGCGGATATCCGTGATAGACAATTGCCTTTGCGCCAGTACCATATATGTTCAATGTAGCATCGCCGATAACTGCGTTTGTAAACTGGACGGATACTACAGCGCCCGGAGTCAATTCATATCCCCTTGACGTAACAACGTCGCCAGCCACTTTAGCAGAAATCTTAGACGCTGTGTAGCATGTTACTGCTGTTTGTCCAAACTGATACAATGAGTAACTTTTTTCGTTGATCATATCCCAGCATCCGCCCGGCTGGCGTTGTGTATTGTATATGAAAAATGCTCCGTCATTTTGATCAAACCTAGTAGCTCGAGCTCCATTTGTGTAGTAAACTGGCTTTACACCTAAGTTATTTACATCTAGGGAAAATGCTGCGGTTGCACTGGGCCTGCTATTGATAACATACATGCATGTTCCAGGATTAAGCTGTTCAATTTCAGGAACAACACACATGAATAGTGTTGTAGACGATCCCTTTTCGGTGGTTATCGCAAACGGAACAGATGATAGATTGACATTATTAGATACTGTTCGACGCTCACCGCCCATGTCGTAGTAGTAGCCAGAAGCATCGGTCAGCGCAATTATCTGGCCTTCTTGATACGGCAGAGATTTCAACTCTGCACTTGTTACATATATGAATCTAACAAGTATATTATTTGCCATGAATAATTCTCCTTAGTCTTTCGAGCTAGTGTCTGACTTTTTGTCATCATCAAGCATATTTTCACCGGTGTCATCATTCAACAGTTTACTTAACCTGGGGTCATCCTCGTCGAAGCGTTCATACGCCCATTCTCCGATTACTTCGGGAATATCTTCCTTTGGTACATCTTGTCGGTTCTCAGGTTCGAGTCTATTCTCGGTCAGAAAAAATAGATCGTAGTTGTTGTGATTATGCGGAACGGGCATGGCTTTCACTAAGAAAGTATTTCCGTTTTTAGTTCGAGCTCTGAGATAGAATATTCCATTTTTTCCTTCTTCGGATTTTTCAATATCTATCCCAGCTAACTTTTTAAGATTATTCCAGAGAGATCTAGATAGCTTCTTAACTAATTTTGAAATTGGAGCGAGTGCGTCGCATTCAACTGGCTCCGTTGCAGAAACCAGCTTCTTATGAGTTATCTTCATGAATATCTCCTATCACACAATGTGCTCCGCAGAGTCGCTGCAGAGCACATCATCTCTCAATTCTGAATCTATTGTATTCGCAGCAATTACTTCCTACGAACAGAAGGCCTTGCAGCGGGCTTTCTTTGTGCAGTCCTACTGGGGCGGCGACCGGCCTTGACCGGACGCATTCTACGCATAGGCCTACGGACTGACTCAAGAACTTCCTCATCACCTTCAGGTTCAATGGTGTACTCATCTTCTCCGATAGTAAATACAACTACGTCGTCATCCATGTCCATGTCTACGTCTTCGCCCGTGATTTCAGCAAGAAGATCAGCAACGTCAGTAGCCTCAAACAATAGTTCACTGGTATCCTGATCCATTATCTCGCTATCATTAATCATTTCCTCTTCAGCTTTGATAGGCCTTCGAGCATTGCTGGGCATTCGGGTTCTGCTGGACATGCGGGTCCTGTTAGGTCTAGCAGATGCCTTAACAGATCTGCCGGTAGATTGGTACTGTAACCTCATATTATTTCTCCTTAATTTAGTACTATTAATTTATTTCGTCGAGCTTCTAGCTCTTCTCGAATCTTCTCAAGCTCGGCATTGGCCTCAGCCAACAGCGTTTCACCGTCTAATGTGACGTTTGAATCTTGAATAGTGTATTTAGATCGAGTTCGTCCGAGAGCCTTTTTCATGTTGGCTTCGGAAAGCCGTAGCAGATAGTTTATCCAAGAAGGCTCTGTGATTTCACTAACGTCTTGGAAGTCCGGTACATAGTATACAGTAACCTGTGCAGGTCGCGGATCGCGATGTGTGAGATAAATTATCTGATTGTGCGGATCATACTGCCACTGGAAATCAGTAGACAGCGTATTTCGCACTTGAGCCATAGCCATTTCAGTCATTATCGGATCAATGTTGATTGAGCTAGTATTGCCGATACCGCTGTAAACATTCACAGCGGCCGCAACCTGGAACACATTGCCGCTGTCGATTGAGCTCATTGTTAATCCGATACGAGGATATGCGAAGAATACGTTCAATACATTCTTAGTCACTATCCCTAACTTCACGAGATCTAGACGTGTGCTGAAAGGGACTGTCTTATGTACAGGCGATTTAATGTATCGCTTTAACTCCTGAAAAGCTATTAAAACAGCTTGTCTGATGTCCAGTCCCTCAACGTTTTCGTTGGCTGGGAGGCCAAGCATGAAACTCACCTGATTGACTATTTCGTCCATTGTCATGATGCTGACCTCCCACGAGCTGAGCCATTATTCGCCTTTGTTTGCAACCACGTCTGCGCCGAAAGTCTTGCCACCGACAGTTACTAAGAAACCAGAGCTGACGAAGTTAGGAGCCATCTGGAGCCACCAGAGCTTATCCTGAGCGTCCTCGATGTCAACGGTGATGACGGGGATCTCTTGGCCCGCCTTCTGAGCTTTAATAGACTCCATAACCGCCATTTCAAAATAAGCAAGCTTGATTGGAGTGCTGGCAAGAGGTAGAAGCCCATAGAGCTCGCCCCAGCCATGAACATTAGTAGCGTAGATTGACTTGCCATAATTATCAGGATGGCCATTGACATAAGCATCGGAATCGACATAAGAACCAGTAGGCTCAAAAATCGCAGGAATATTCATGCCAAGGCGAACCTCGTCAACGGGAAGCCCAACATACTTGATTGTTGCTTGTTCAGCCATATTTGATATCTCCTTAATTTAATGTGAATTAAGCTCTCACCCTTAATCATCATGTATATAAGGTTCAGCGGTAGTGACCAGTTTTCTTGTATCGTAGATACTTAGTTTGCCTGATTGCGACATAAGCCCGATACTCCGCGTCTACTTTATCTGCGGTCGTGGCTGCATCGGCATCAGCCTCTGCCTCTCTTCTTGCATCGACAATAGCTTGAATTTTCTTAATGAACTCTTCTTTCGATACATCCATACTAGCGCATTACCTCCGGAAGATATATTCAGATATATGGATGGTGACACCAGATGATATCAGTCTTTGTTCTCCGATGCATATTCATCCATGAGAGAAAGCAAGAAATTCTTGTATTGTTTCTTAAAGCTGGATTCTGACTTAGATTTAAGCGCAAGATTAATAACAGTGCTGTTGAAGGATTGGTAGTCACAAGAGGCCACTAAATCATCATCCTCATTAAAAATAGCCATCTCTCCGAAACCGAACTGAATTGACTGCTCCAGCCAAATACCCATCTTCTCTTCAACTTCTTCGCACACTTCTGTGAGCATCACTCCACCCTCTGTTTGTTCATAAATCGGATCCGTTTCCTCGTCCTCGTTGAGGTCGGCTTTAAGCTGCTCGATCAGATTAGCCCAATCGTCTACAGATGCAACAATCCGCCTCATGGGACGCTTATTCATTTTTCTTGAGCTGCAAACAGCTGTATAATGTCTCTTCATAATTTAATTCTCCATTAGGTTTATTTGCTAACTTAATAGCATTTATAAATAAGGTTAAATCGTTTAACCGAACCTGCGCTTGCAAGGTAAGCTCTCTGTTGTTTAGAATACCTTCTGATATGTATAACGATTCGTATTGATCTATGATATGAAAAGTTAAGAATTAATCACAACAACATACTCAACCGTCTTGTTGAAATGAGATGTAGATCTTATTTCTTCAGTCACGCATTCTTTATACTTATCGGTGTTATCGACTACAACTACATATCGGTTACACTTGAATCGATGCAAAATTTCGTCAATCCATTCATCGCATGATTTGAATACTGTTTCATCTGCATAGTGCTCTTTAGTTCCGTATGGGGGACAAGTTAACAGACAATCGTATGTCCCGGTATCGTCTAGTATATTTTTGACAGAAACTGAAACATTTTGGAGTTCAAGCACCTTAATTATTTGGTTGGTTTCAGCTACTGCGACTGGATTTAGATCCTGCCCTATGTATTGCTTCCCCGCAGCTGCGCAGCCCAACAGTCTTCCAGAGAATCCTGAAAACGGATCAAATACTGTGTTGAATTCATTCAAATAATTCTCAATCAAGTACTTAGCCAACACAGGATTGAATACAGAGACTCGAGGGCATATCTTACTTATGTTGAATCCTTTAAGTACTTTGTGAGGATCTACGTCATTCTTGTAAATCAACCTGTTATGTATGACCTTTTTCAACAGTTTATCATCATACCATGCTTCTCTAGGACTTGGATAGTTCCCTACGTGTGCATCATAGATTGATTTATGAAAATGATTGATAGCGGATGAGCCAAGTCGAGCAGACGGCGAATAGGTATCCGAATGATATCTGCATAGATGAGAATAATCTTTTAACATACGCTCAATCGAATATGAAGGTTGCGGAAAGCCGATGGATCTACACCACTTAAATAGTGCGCCATCATAATCAAATAGCCCTGCATCAATGTTACGCATGACGTCGGATATGTATTTAATGTCCTTATCCTCTTGACCTTCAACAATAACATGAAAAATATGATCTTGAGGAACTAACGCAATTCGAGTTTCGTCGTAGTAGTCTAGAACTTGTTTTCCGTTAGGGTCGTCAAGATATCCGTGATAATACAACCCGTCACAGTCAACCAACAACTTATATTTAGGAATGTAGAAATCAAATTCATGCGAAGCTGTTTTGTCTGCATTCTGAATTATATGATGCTGGATGAATTCGATTCTGTATTCAGAAAGCAGTGACTTGACACGCTGCTCTAACTTTGATTCACGGGCTGCACGAGTAGCGCGTCGCTTTGATTCGGGATTCTGCGATGGGTTGATAACTCCATATTTACGACTCAGTGCTGCATTAACTAGCTGCTTTCCATATTTTGAAGAAAATATATTTGTCGATTGATATCTATTCAAACATGTAAGCTCGCGCTTAGCGATGACTTTGGGAGATTTCAAATGATGCTCAACACCATACTTCTCTAAACACGTTTCTTTGACGCGCTGTTTGTATTCTTCAGTAGCAGAATAGCTGGTCGTTCCATATTTCTGCAGATTAGTGGCTTTCGCCTTATCAGAACTACCTGGAATCTTAGCGACATTATCTACACCATACTTTGCAAGCAAACTAGCTCGCTGTGTTTCGGCACCTTTCACATAATCGTGATTCTGGGACTGCAACTTTTTCTTACATTCAACAGAACACGTCTGAATAGTATTGTCCTTTCGAACATCTATCTCAAATTGTTTTCCGCAAACAGCACAAATCTGATAGTGCACTCTATGACAATAAACTTCTTGAGCAGTTTTTGGTGTGAATTCCTCTCCGCACCATTTACATCTCCTCACCGAACTTGCAAGAGCAGCAGCTCGCTGTTGTTTAGAATACTCAATCGCACATTGTGAAGAACATGTCGAATTAACTGTGGGTCCGCAGATATAGCTGAATTCTTTCCCACACGCAGGACACACTGCAATTTTTTCTTTTCCGCAATACATTTGCTTGCCCTTAGCTAAAAACAGGTCGCCGCAACGCTTACATTTCTTCTCTTTCATAGTATCACCTCTAATATCTATAACGATTCTATATAAGGTTGTAAATTAAATGATATCTGAGGTAACACAGTACTGTTTGGCATCGAAGTCAGTTTCATAGAAAACATAGAAAAAGGTGCCTTTCGGCACCTATTGATTTTGAGTGAGAGCTTTGAATTGAATTTTAGATCAGTTGACGCCGAGAATCTTGCCAGAGACTACTGTAGCGGGATTGACAACTTTGCAAGCATACATACTTGCATATCCTTGCTGCACTGATGCGTTAGCAAGACCGATTGCGTCGGTAGTAGTGATCGGCATGTACTCGCCGAACAGTGCGCTATTCCGGCGAATGTCGTTGCTCTTAGCAGACATGACCCAGATGTCAGGATTGTAGTTAGGATCGCAATAGATCTCGAACTGATCAAGAGAACCGACCTTATACGGGCCTACGTTGTCGGAGGTGGCCTCAGCCTTGAAACTATCAATCATGCTGATGTAAGAAGCAACGTTGGTGCCGACTACAAGACGATTGGGCCTGGTGAGACGAGTTGCCTGATATACGGAAGCAGCAGCCTGGTTCAGCTTGAGCTTGAACATATTCAAGTAATCAGAGGGAACAACCGCACCAGTAAGAACAGGAGATGCATCCCAGTTGAACTGCGGCCTATATGCAGCAGTATCAGCAAGCAGCTTGAAGCAGCTAGAGTTGATCTCAGCAGTGAGCTCGGAGATAGCGGCCTCCTTAGCGATGTCGCCAATGTTAGCGCCATATTCCTGCTGAGCGGCAAATGCGCTGTAAACGCTCCAGTAGCAAGCAAGCTGATGAGTTTCAGCTACGAGATTGAATTCGTCAAGCTGGAGATAGCCTTTACCCATCTGCGCGCCGTAGCCATAACCGTAGTCGTTACCACCCTCACGTACGCCGACGTTTTCGTTATCATACTGATAAGTAGCTTTAAGGGTGTCGCCAGCAGCACCAGTCAGACCAGTGATATTGATCGCGCCGTTGCTGTAGTTGATGTAACCCGCGGTGGCATTAGTAGCAGCATTGACCAGGTCACCATCGCCGTTGTCGATGTAACGAGTGGTTACGCCCTTTGCAGTGTGCATGATAGTAACACTGTTAGGCAGGACGGGAGTGTAAACAAGCGTACCCGCAGCAGTGATAGCAGTGCCCTCACCTACTACTTCGTTCTTTACAACGCGACCAGTGAAGTTAGAATCAATGCCCTGACGATTTACGAAGGGACTAGAGAGAATATCGCCGGCTTTGGTCTCTCCCTTAGTATTTTCAGCGATAAACTTGAAATAAGGGATAAGCTGTTGACGAGACTTCATGGCAACTGAACCGAAAACTTCAGTAACCAGAAGCTTCTGTACGAACATGGGCAGGAGCTCGAGGAAATCGGGGCGCGCCATGATATTGCTGGTATTAGTAGCAGCCATGATGGGCTTGGCTTTAGCAATGTTACTCTTGATCTGAGCAGCGAACGCACGCTGAGCAGGAGTAAGGCTGGCGAATATACGATTGGTGGGCTTAGCAGCCTGCTGCCTGTTTATCGCACTTGCAGTAACAGGCGTCTTACGAGCAGGAACATAAGCACCTTTGCGTGTCTTAGTAATCATACTGTATCTCCTATTAGATGTATTTTGGATATATTTGTAAATGTAAGTACTCCACCAACTAGTAGTTGCTATGTTAACAACATTGTCTGGTGAACCATTTAACCGAAGCCGCTGACCTTCATGGTCTGTGGTAGTTCATGTTATAGTATTGTGATACTATCATCGCCTACTAGATCAGTTTCATACACCTCATCGGTTTGAGTTACTGCAGTGATTCGAGAAGCAACTATTCGACGATTCAACTCGTCTACAGATGTAGCAGCATTAATAGCTACATCAGATTGTCCACCTACTGCAGTTGCGTATAACTGAGCATATGCGATTTGGTAGTCGGAAAGATTGCTGCGCATTGTTTCAAGTTCTGCACGTAGACGCTGATTTTCTCTGTCCAGGTTAGACATCTTACTTTGCATATCTCTGGAGGCCGTAACGGTTTCACGTATCCGGGATCGCATTTTAGCTACATCAGCTTCACTCTGTGCGGTTTGTGATTGGGCAGCATCTAACTTCTGATTATAAATAAGGTTTTTATTTTTTAGGTCCAATTGCACTTTTCGACTTGCTGAAATTTCGGCTCTAAGCCCTTTCACTTCGCTGCGGTGCTGTTCAACTTCGCGATCCAGTTGATCTGTAAGCGACTGCATCTGTGAAGCCATTATCTGCTTTATCCGTCGAATCTTACGAGTGAACAACTTAGACTTATCTTCGATTATTCGCTTCTGCGTTTTCAGCTCCGAAGCGGCTCTAAGATACATATCGGTCATAGCGTCTAACTGACGAGCTACTGTAACCTCATTCGGAGCTTGCAGTGTGGACTTTCTCATCTCAATTTCTCTGTATGGAGTAGATTGCGCAGCTACGCAAGTCTGCATTGCCTCAAGCGTACGAATTGAATCGATCTTGTCAATGTTGGAATGAACTGCTGCGCAAACTTTTTTATATTTCTTCTGCTTATCGATATCAGAAGACGCGGCAACTGGCGTAAATTCTGGAATTGCATCCGGATATGCTGGGAATGTAACGAGGTCAAATCCGCGGAATATGAATGTATCTGGATCGACTGAATTATCAGTTATATCGCCTGCGCCACGAACGGAGATACCGAATGTAACTCCGCCATCGATGAACGATTTGACGATGCGACCAACTGGAGTATCAATAAGGTTGAATGATCCATAGACCTTACCATCCGAGTCAATATGACCTTCAGTCATCACTATACACGCATGCTCAAAATCTTGACATGCAGGATCTTCTGGATGCCCTAAGTATCCGATAAAGTGACCTAGTTCGATCGCCTTTTGATATTCATCCGAAGCAAATACAGTTTCCCAAACCTCACGAGTGATATCTAATCCGTTAAGATTGGTCATATTTGCATCTGCGCACATGCCAGTAAACGTGCCGATTATTGTATTCTTCATTTCTTGTTGCCTCCAAGTAACTTAGTAGTGAGTCGAACCATACCGCCGACTAGTAGCGTCTTGGTCAGCTCCTTAAGTAATCCGCCTTCAACGGTTTCGGCGGACTCGTCTAACTCGTCATATGTTGTTTCATTTATGCCCTTGATAGCCTCAACCGCATCATCTGAAACTTCTACGGGTTCAGCATTTGATGTTGAGATGTTGTAGATTGAATCTCCGACTTTAAGTTGAAGCTTAGACGATGTTTCATCGATTGATACTGGATATTCGCCTAATTCGTCAATCTGCTGTAGTATGTCAAGTAATGCAGCGGGCGTTAACACTAGTTCGTTCATATAAGCTCAGAACCATCCTTCCAATACAGTTGATAATATGATTGATAGTACTCAGATATACCGCCAAATTGCTCAATGCTACCTAGTTGTATCTTCCAGGTTACCTGAACAACTTGGTTTTTGCCTACACGTATTATATTTTGCTTCAGCAGATTTCTATTATGCGCAGCTGCGGCTGTGGCGAGTACTTGCAACGCAACTTCCTGCGACGTACCTGGATGCTGTGCAAGGTATGCGTCTATTTGATCTTGAGCGATATTAGCTTTAGCTGATTCTGCGGTCATTGCCCAGTTATTTTTGCTTGGAGGAGCAAGTCTATATCCGGCTATGAGGCCATTAGCACCATTATCTTCCCAAGTAGGCCGCGACCATAGACCGGCTTCGGTTATAAATATGTAATCATTGTCGCCATATCTAAATTGGCTCAGCGCTCCGGTGCTAATCATTGCGCTGTATATTACATCAATCGTACACGGTAATTCTGAATATTGCTCAGGTACCACTTCACGATACGATATCTTAACACGAGGAAATGTCGGGGTTATTAGTTCACCAAAATGAGGAGCTGTAGGATCTTCGCCGTCTTCGGGTCTCCAACATGACGGATTCCAAGAACCGTACGCGCCTCCCTTTGCAATACACACATACAATGTACCTTTGTACATACAATGATCATCTACCTTGTATTGCTTATTTGTCAGGTAATCCGTATAAGGCAAACCTAGCCCAAACAACGTTCTACTGTTGTTGAGGTGCTGACTGTATCCATCAGCACCATATCCAGGATTCTGTGCCATGTACAGAGAAAAGCGTTTTCCTTCATCAGGATAGTCTTTCGGATCTGGTCCTATTCCAGTAGGTAACCCGTGCTCATCTTGATCTTGACTGTGTAGCCCCAGTGTACCTAACGAAATATACTGAGGTACATAGTTCCGGAGCATGTCCTTACCTTGATTGAATACTCCGTCACCTATCAAGTATTTAGCAATTCCCAGAATAGCTGAATTAGTTGCAGCATTGTGCCCCTCATGATGCTGTACTACACGACCAGTGCGTTCGTCTATTACGTCGATAGACACGTTATGTTCAATTGAAATCGGTTGTAGCTTCTTTACATCCATCAAGGTACCTCGGAATCGTCTGAATTATCGCTATGTAAGAATATCTCGGTAGTTCGGTATGAATGAGTGCCGTATATTCCTAACATGTACTCTCGCGGTTTAACTTCACCGTCAAGAATGGCGGCCGGTATAATAATGCGCCTATGCAAATTAGGGTTGGTCACGCCTAACTCGTCTTTGGCGAGATCACCCCTATTTGCAACTGTTGCAGGTTTTTGCCCTACGATTGTATCCATAGGATCACCTCCCACAACTATACAAGGTTCAGTTGTTAAATCAGCTATCTGCTACTACTATCTCTCCGTTTTGCAGCTTAGTGTATTTTGTATTAGTGTTATCCATCGGAATTGCTTCGCCTACAGCGAACATCGGAGGGTTAACTTTTGGCATTGGATTGAGTTGAGTACTGCCGGGTTCAGCAGTGTATACATCAGGAGTGATGCTTTCTTCAAATGTACGATCGTATCTAAGATTGTATGGCTTAGCTTGAGGCTCGAATTCGGGCACAACATAGTCATCGCCATAAACTGTAGATATCTGCGGATTGAACCCCATCCCGAATATTGGTTGTAGCAATGATTCGACTATATGCTCGTTGTTGCACAACTGCAATGAATACAGCGCACGAAGTCCAGGGTTGATGCCATATTTAATATTATTAGCAGTTTCATAAACCCCGTTTCTATAAAATACTGCTTTTCTAGTATGGTTATAGTCGACCTCATTACTGTAGGGCTTCTGCTTCTGAGCTCGAGCGTAGTCTTCCCGACTGTAATGTGCAATATGAGTAGGACCGATTGATTCTCCAAGCTCTCGTGTATCAGTCAATCGTGCGTCAATGGATACTTTAGTCTTGCCATCATACTTAACACCAGCATGCTGAAAACAGTACATACCTAAAGGTCTAACATATTCTATGCAAGCATCTGTTGGAATGCGTGTGCTAAAATAGATAACATCGATGTATCCATCGGCTGTATGAGGCTGAACATACACCGAATTAACAGGGACTGACGTGTCTTCGAGGCGATTGTAGAGAATCTCTTTTTCTTCACCATAGTTGATGACAGAAAACTGAGCTAAGTTAACTTCCGCGGCGAGTGCTACGCCGTCACGACTCCCCCGGTTTCGTATCATTGTCACAAAGTACAGCAGCACGAGCCGGTTGTATGCAGTGGGCAGTCGATCGTCAAACTTAAATCCCATAGTGTCGGCAAGCAACCAGAGTAAATCTTTCGGACATCGCAGCGGATCTATCAAATCAAAGAAATGTTCAGTGTCATAATGTATCTTAGTCAATGCGTTAACAAACCAATCTCGAAAGAATTTGAAATCTGGACTGGATAGATATATTGATGGAACTGATACTTCCTTTAGATTCATTTCACTTCACCCCTGCTGCAATCATTGCATTCTTGTAATCTTGCATATAATCCAAACATTTCAAAGTGAGTTGCAATCGCTCCGAATCACAGTTGATAAGCGACTCTCTGAGGATGTTCATGATAGCATCAACTATTTCCAGAGGTAACGCTAATGCTACGAGAGTTTTGAGGAAACTATCCATCCCCGCATAATCATTTGAGTTGATACGAATATTCATAATTGTTCTCCTAATCATTCTACAATATATTCTGGGGCTATGCGAATTGCTTTGCTGGATGTTGCAGGTTTTTGTAGCCGGGCGAAACTTATAGCATTGAAGTAGCCCGGATCGCAATCATACCAGTAGATAACTGGATTCTTCAAGCTACCAGCGTCGAAGTAATCTATACGACTGTCCGCACCTTCAATAACTTTAACCACTTCCATTACTGTAGGCATCTGCCCAATCTTTCTTGCAGCAGGGTCAAAAAACAACGCAAGCGCCTCTTCGGCTCGAGCTACTATGCTGTTTGCAACATCTGGAGTAACCGGATTCTTGGGATATATTTGACCCACTACATAAAAGGGAAATACGCGCAGATATCCGAATTCCAATTCGACTGTCATTGCTTGCAACGGACGATAATCCCGCTTCACCGCATCAATAAATTGCACGGGAGGTTTATAGCGTACGAAATTGATTCCATTTTCAATCTGAGCCAATCCCGTTTGTCCGGGTCCCCACGAGCTATCTTTGAAATTGTTGTGTATTGCAAAACACATAGCAGTGTATGTTTGGAAGTTGGTAGCAAACACATACTTGTTTGGATCACTTGGATCAAACCCAACATCCAATACATCGCTCCAATCATAAGTCAAATTTCCTGCAGGGAAGTCTGCATTGGTGATATACATCTTAGCTTTCTCCGCATCGGTTAGATTTTGATTATTGTATATCGCAAGGTTGATTTCGAGCGCTTTTTGGCAATCTAATACATAACCACAATCTACTCCAGGCTCACGATTCAAAAATCGATTGAAATCAGGAAGTGTGATCAAGCTATCCCAGGTGTTGATATAGTTTCGACTATTGTAATATGCCTCTTTAGCTGTTTCGGGGCTCCTGCCAGTCACTACAGGAGTATGCGGAAGCTCTAGTGTATTGGCATAATTGGATACAACAATATCTCCCGATTCCGTGCTTACTTGAGCATTTTGCTGTGCGTTAGATTTTGCAAACAATAAGTTCGATAGAACATCCTTACCTACACATCCGATAACTCCCGAACAATCTAACCAATAGATAGTCAAAAAGTTACCGGAGTAGTTTTCTAGCTCATTGAGATATGTGCTCACTTGAATGCGCGCATTAGAATAGTTATCATATGAAACCATGAATCGAGGTTCTGGTACTAAGAACTCCGTCGGACTAGCGACCTGAATCCAGCGCGTTTCTACAAATTCGCCACCCGGAGTTTTTGCTTTCATCCATAGTGCTGTAGTATCAACATGCTGTGACGGCAGATTGATGATATAGTTGTTTTTCTTGACATCCTCTACGGAGAACGAAGCTGACCGGAATTCGCCTTCAATCGCTATGCGGCTTACGCTATCTCCTGGGCCTAGCGTCACTACATCATCGTATGCAAAAACATCAATATCGTCAGGAACGAGTTTGCGAGTTGACCTAGTATCTAGATCCCCATACTCGTTTGTAAGCGGAATTATGTTGTATGTGAGGACTCGAGATTGATTTGTAATATCAGTATACGCATTCAGCGTACTGAAATTAGCTCCGTTGAAACCAAAGTCTATCTTGATTGTGTCGTCAGTGTTGTTGCGAAACGTAACTTGTGTCTTAGCTGCTACGTAGTTACCCAGACTGTATCCTATCAACGCGAACAGTCGCTCTGCATTCTTTCGCTGCGAAACTGATGGAGCGAATATTTCGTTGGCAAGTAAATCCAGGTTTGTTCCAAGCATATCGGCTACGCTTGCAAGAAACTTACCTAAGACAACTCCGGGGTCGGAGTCGGCTTCAGGTCGCCACAAATCCGTCATGGTAGGAACTACTCGCCAGAACTCCTCCATGATAGAATCATAATCTCGACTAGTGTATTTTACAATGTTGTTAGCCATAGTTCGTCTCCTTAAAGATTACTGTTCATATACAAGGTGATTAACTCACCCAGTCATATGTATACTGTCCACAGTTATATACCGGTAACCATCCATTCATTATCATTAACTCTGTGTTATTTGCATCCTTACCATAGTGAGTATTAAATAGACCATCGTATCGGAATCGAGTTAATATGTTATTAGATAACTGTTCGGCACCACGTGACCAAATTATTGATGGGTTGGTAAAGGAGCGGAATTTTAGCCCCATGTTATCGTACACATTCCCCGTAAATTTGGCTACATCACAATAAGTTATTACCGATTTTGGATTTACCGACTCTATGAATCGCTTGAACAACTTGGAAGCTCCGCCGATCACACGTATGGTGGGATCACTGCAAAATCGGAATATCTCCCACTCATAATTACTGTTGAATCGCGGATGCCCGCATGTCATCACCTCCACGAGGTTGTTGTGATAAAACAATCCAAGCGAAATCTTGACGCCGTTTCGAGCCTTCTGCAAGTGATACATGTTTAAGAACAGATTACTTTCTGGGATTCCTACATAATCAATCTTGCAGTCTCGGGCGTAAATCGGAGCAGGATTACTCAACATAAGAGGTAGTTTGAATATATCATCCCAATCGTACCAATGAATACATCGGTAACCGTGATCAGCTGCATACATTGATTTTAGATAACCATCATCCCTATGGATGTAAATGCTATCTTTAACATCTCTGAACGCGACAGTGTTGACCGATGCATCTATACACATAACGGTTCTCAATGCAGGAATGTATATGTCATATGTTAGGTCGCCAATCGCGTAATCGACCTGATAAGACTGTCCTATGCTATTGAGTACGTTAACAACTAATTGCTTAAGTGTGTTATCTTGGACACCACAATATTGATGCATTATCTCACGAGCTTGCTCAGACAGTTGTGTTTTGTATCTACACACCCTCCGCTTCGGATGCAACGCATTTTTCATCTTGAACTTAGAGTTACATTCTCTAGAACAGATCACCCGAGGAGTAGCCGAATCAAACTCTTTACCACATACCTTACATACACACCGACTACTCATTGTTCAATGCAATAGACAATTCGTCTTCATATATGGTATGGAGACCGACTGTCATGTTTAATTCGTTGTATAATGCGTTCTCCTGACCTTCGCTGAATATCAATCCGTCAGCAAATGATGTTTTATCTGCAATTACACAAGGTTCATACTTTCGCAGCTGCTGAGTTATTCTATCCTTGATCATTGCGGATGTGTTGACTGTGTTATATTGCCACAGATATCGTTTCAACCCTACACCGAAATCAGGACTGTTATAAAGTTCTGTCGGGTCGGTTAACAATAGAAGCCGAACACGATTAGTTATACTGTCCTTACCCGACTTGACGGACACCATGTTACCTGCAACATTTATCATGTTCGGAAACGCAATCGAAGTGGTGTAATTCATATGTCTTTATCTACCTCCTTAGCGATAGCGCGCAACGCTGCAAAATTGTTGTATGTTTGAACCTCGTCAGCGTCTGGCATGACGGAGAGTAGTTGTAGTACCTCTAATCCCTTTAGCAGTACACGGACATCCTTATCAATTAAGTCAAACGCATGCTTACCATTTACAGTTATATCCGTACACGACTCGCCAAATGCATACGCTCTTAAGTGATTAAGTGTATTGTTAATCATTCCCATAATTACACCCCCAAATTATTTGATACTGAATTGATGTAACTTCCTCCCATTATTCCGATAACCAGAAATCCTGATACATCTGGATCTTTAGACATCAACGCAACCACTTCGCCGTAATTAGGCAAGTGTGGAAGTAAGATGGACGGATAATAAGGTAGGTCCCCATCGACTACATATCGCCGAACTTGTTTACCTTTGTATTCGGACTGATTGAGTGGTCCGTGTACTGAAGGTATCCGTGTCCGTATATAAAGATTACCATCTCCACCATACTTATAATCTATGGCGTATCCATACATAAGATTGGTGTTTGCTGCTCCCATATGTTACCCTCCTATTCTGTCCAAAACGGTGGACGACCATAAGCATTCCACGAACTGTCAACAAACGCATGCTTGATAACACCGTAGGCCCTGCCCTTAGCTTCTATAACGGTTCGACGGTTGTCTACAATGTATCCCACATGAGTAACCCGACCGGAACTACTACGTTTAAATACAAAATCACCTTTAGTAAGTTGATCTTTAGATATTTTTGTACATTTTGTATATAGATCATGTGCACTGTGATCGTAGCTAAGAATACCTTTAAGATTTTGTAACCAATACATCCCAAGACCCGAACAGTCAAACGCCCTAAGGACAGGACCATATCCAGCAGCTACTTGCTTCTGCCAATAAGCTACTGCTTTATTGTAGTTGTCTTCGGAAGTTTCCTTTGATTTGATCCAAGCTCGAGTTATTTCCGAATTAGGTTGTCCCTGTGCTCCCCATACATAGATACTGTGGTTACGAGCTTGTTCGTTGAGATACTGGATGAATTCTTCGAGTAAATTGTTTGTGGGCGCCATCACAGGTTCAAGTTGTGCCCATAATTCTGATGCAAATTGCACCCTACGTGCCGATTCCGCAGGTGTGTAGGTATTCAATGCTTCATACCAATGGAAAAATGTATCAGCTGCTGTCTTAGCTCCTTGAAGTGAATTTGGGCATTCTCGCAGAAAATTGTACAGCTTATTTCGGAAAAATGTGATGTTTGTGACTTCGTGAATCAAATACTGGATTTGACCGGTGACATTGTGTTTCCAGTCCGGACCAACAAATGCTTTCATATCCCTACAGCGATCTCCATACCACTGACACAGTCCGGATGCACCGCCGTTACTATTTACCACATCGGGACGAAAATCGCTCTCTCGTTGAATATTTCCTAGAATACCAACAGCAGCACCCATGGAAAATCCAGCAGTTACTAGCTGCTGCGCGATTGCACGTGGAACTGGCCTAAGGGCACCTACGCTGAAATCTCCACTAGCCGAATAGTTAGGGACTATGCCCGTGGCGGATATCAGATCAGATAATCCTGAAGTATAATTAACTACAGATACAGGTATATGCGACTTAACTGCAGATAATTGGCCTGCATGTATATAACCAACCTCCCGAACCGCCATATCGTTGCGAGTATTAGGTTCTACCTGACCCCATGCTGGAGTTATGGGAAATACTTCATTCCAAGGAGGGGTGTCCTCTTCTCCTGTGAAGTCCTGACCCACACCTGCATAATCTTCTGCAGTCCACGCAGGGCGGACATAGTACACGATTTTGTCCCAATACTTAGAACAGCGTCGCTCATCAATTATGCTCGTGAAATTGCTACCGCCTCCACGATTACCTTCTATTGTAATTACTGTATCTCCCGCAGTGCTGACCACTATACCAACATGGTTAGCTACCCACCATTCGGCACCAGGCGCAGTAGTCCACCTGAAGAATATCAGATCGCCACATCTTGGACTGAAATTTCGAGAACCTCCATAGGCAGGACTCATAAATCGTTGACCATTAAAGTTTTCATATGTCATCTTGCCCATGTATCGAGCCGAGTACGTGTATGGTATGAGAACTTTCCCGACGCCTGCCAGCTTTGCACATGTCCACACAAATGCGGCGCACCAAGCATGACCACGATCTTGAGGAGCATTCTGCCACACCCAATCACCGTGTTCTCCTTTATGACTATAGGCCATTCGCATGAAGGTTTGCAATCTGCTGCTCATCTATCGCTCCAATCTAAAGAAATCTGGAGTCAGGGCTGTATCAAATTCGGACACAGCGCTGCATCTATCTATCAACCATACCAGCCAATCCGCTTGTTTATCTGCCCAAGTGAATTTGCTCATAGCTGCACGGTCAGTATATATTCCTATGGCTCCTGAAAGTCCCAATTCGTACAATGCGTCCCGATACGTATCCAATATCATATCATTAGTTGTAATGGTACGCGTGAATTCGGGCTTGACCCAAACACCGAGCGTAGCTGGCCAATTACGAACAATGTAAGATAGCTCATATATCTCGTCCTTAGCTTCATTCTTATTGGTAGCTCGTCCCAGGAAGTAGTATCCATGAAGTAGCCCTGCGGATTGAATGTCTTCAATCCATTTAGATAACTTGCGCTCCATAAACTGAGGTTGACGAATGTGCCTTGTGTCAAACAGTCGACCTGCGTAAAGAAGTGCTCCTGATACTCTAAGCTTCTTCATCTCGCTCCACACTATATCATTAGGTGAATCAGAATTAAGTGTAACTATGTATGGACTAAGCAACTCATAGTTAAATGTTTGTGGGTATACTTCAGCCAAATATGAGGTTGATCCACTGTTAGCAAGCTCAGATTCGCCGGATATGTATCGTTCAGGATCTTGTTTATAGTATTGATACGCACCTATTCTAACAGGCCACACCTTAGATGGTCCTGTAGGCTGCAGTAGCTCAACCCTAACGAATGTGTTTGATTCCCCGATCCGATCACCTTTATCAACGGGCCTGTTGAGGATAACATCAACTGATTTAAGATTCGCATAAGTTATACAGTTATTTGCATCATACTGCACAGTAACCGAATAACCGTTCTCGTTTCCTATGAATACTACAAGGCCTCGGCATAAACTGTACACGCTGCTACATAGTACGTCACATCCCGAGTTCAGTACATTGTAAACGGGATATCGTGGATCGCCTCGATTATCTATGAAGGGCACCGTTACAACAGCTTCCCCTCCGGTTAAGTTACTGTGTGCTATCAATCTGTGCATATTTACCTCACAACGTGGGCATGTAAGTAAAATCGGGATAGATAGTTCCGAAATCTACTTTGTACGGAGATATTATGTTTGATGTAGTTTCGTAGCTGCTTCGAGGGTAATTAGAACTCCCTGAAACAAATATAGACTGTCCTGCAGCAACTGTGTTAGCTGAACTCATCATAAGTCTTTGAAGTTTCAATGTCGTCACAAATGTTGTTGAGATAGTGTGAGTAACAGACATTATGTTATATATACCAGACACGGGCGATAATGTGTTACCTGCCATAACCAACAGTGAAACGGGCTGAGCGATTGAATAAGCTGTTACAGATCCAGGAATCTGTACGGTGAAATCTCCACTGAACTGTGATGCTATTGCATTGACGTCATTTATGATGTTAGCTGTTTGAAATACTTCAGCGAGTGAGCTACTCCAGCTGTTGACTACTTCGGCATCTTTAACTATTGAGTTACCACTTGCATCTAAGGCGAAACCTACTTGTGTGAATCGCATATCTGTCATGTTGTACGCAATGCCGCTGTAAGATCCGTTCAACGAAAGAATATTTGTGTTTGCTGTTCCAAACTCCAACGCATCCGATGCATGCTTATTCAGTAATCCTGCGTTGTTCTTATAATGAATGACCCCAGGCCGTGTCATAGTCGGTTCATCTACCCAATAAGAGAATGATGCACACTGCGGAGTGTTGTCGCTTAAACTAGGCTTCATATAACTACTAATAGATGATGCATTATCTAGTACTTGACGTAAACTTGACACTCCGGGGACAAGTCCCGCGGCATCTCTAGAACTGCTGTAAGATTTAGATAGCTTGAGCAACCCAGGAAAAGATTTATAATCATCTTGTCCCGAGTAACTGCCTCGCACGTACTGATTAAAACTAGTTGTGAGTTCTCCATGCTCTACATATGTCGGAGCATCATTTCTGTCAATATCTAACTGATAATAATCTGTAGCTCGTGTTGCTTTAGCAATCGCCTCCACTATGGCAGACGGTTGGACGAATCCAGATAATGCAGGAATACGTAAAACTGGCATACTCGTCTGAATAGCCAGCTGTGCATATCCTGAAACTGTATAAGTTATACACTGTCCAGATGTACTTGTTTTGAATTGAAGCGTGAATCCTTGATAAGATATATAATCCTCTATGTCTCCATCTTCAGTTAACCACCCGCATGCAAACGATACAGGAACACCTGATGAATTGGCATACCTTCCTGCTTCTTGAGCTGCACTATACAGTAACGCTTCAAACGCAGCTACGTTGGCTTTACGAGTATCGTCGCCTACTACTACACATGTGAGCGTCCACGAAGACATAGCTGCAATCTGCCCATTTGTGATTTCAAGCGATGCAAATGGGGACGGTATCGACAACCCAAAAGATGTTAGATTAACATCAGCTAATGAAAATGATACCCAAGGTTGCTTCTTCACTGCACATCACTCCGATCCGAGATTAAGGACTGAGGGGCTCACCGGAGCAAGCATCTCGCCCTTACTAAACAGCGACGTAATATTCAGCGGAACTGTCAATCGTTGTCCTTCATGCACTGTATATCCGTCCATTATCTTATTTATGTAAGCTATTACCCACGCATAACTTGTTGAACCTAGCTCCTTATACGATATCAAGTCTAATCGGTTCTCTTCCGTTGCTGTGACAATATGGTACTTGACGGGCAACTTGGTTGAAACTATTGCGTTAGGCGTTTCTAATGCGATGAATCGATTGATTTCTGAAGGCATGAACACCACTTGGCGTAAGCACCTATGTCGTGATATGTGGGAGTAATCGCGACACACTGTATATTGAACACCTTTGTATTCTATTGTTTTGTAAGGCCGAAGCGTATCATAAAATTGCATAGTATCACCCTATAAGTGGTTTAGTAAGTACTGTTTGATAATTCAGCGGTTCTGGTGAAACTTCAGTTATTGAAATATCTAAGGTGCATTCTAGATAGAATCCATCTAACCCAATCGGGCCTGACCATGACGTATTCACTGACGTTACAATGCCTGTAATAAGTCTGCGGCCTCCGATAAACAACGATACCGTAGGAGCTACAACTGTAGAACCTCTATAATCTGGATAGCACTGAGCTTCGCAGAACCTGATTAACTCATTAGCCTTGCCATCTCGATGGTCTCCAGTCCACATATCACGATGAAAATGAAAACTGAACTTAGGTGCTCTAGGACCGGAACTCTTGTATACATACCACTGCTCATACTGGTAGATCATATCAGGCATAGTGTTATACTCTGCTTGAGTTCCATCGTCAAATGATTCCGGGTAGACCGGAAAGTCGATAGCCGTATTTGAAATAGATGACCATAGTGTCACATCACCCCAAGGAATGTTGAACGATTCAAACAACGAAGTTCCCGGATCGCTATAAACGTATGATTGCCCGGCCCCTACGCTGCTGTAATTGTTGAAAACACTTAAATCAGTTATTGCATGATTAGTAGTCAAGTCATTCATAACTGCGTTATATATGGACTGCGGGACCGGATTTCCGTCACCTAGTACATCATTACCGGATGCAATGCTTACCGTATCAGGTATGCGCAACATGCCAGGGAATGTGTTAAGTGATGCGAAGACCTGCCAAGCGGCGTCCCCCATCGAACACGCATATTCAAACACGTCAAAATCTTGAGTCAACTTGTTTAATAAGTTATATTGCTGCTCCCAGCTGACCCCCTTCGGCATAGATCGAGTAGGTACAGATGACTGTATCACTGAATTACATTTTTCTTCGAACGCTTGTCCAATGTTAGGCCCCCATGACACGCCATTAGCTGCGAGTATTTGGGCCACGTTATCGTGCGATACACGATTACTTAACTGTGATAACGTCATGTTGTCTGGTATTTTAAGGTACACAGATTATCTCCTTTACATATCTGCTCGCAGACGATAGTATTTTACTACATGTGGTTCAATGTATATTGTAGGTACATGAGGATGTCGATCAGTTGAATTAGATTTACTCAACCATAGTTTACTCACCCGATAGCAGGCTCTATACACTTCCGGAGTTAGCTCATCGTCCTTATTATCTAGGCCCATGAGCGCAAGCATGTTATGCCGATCTTCCACATCACTGTATGGCCCGACTACAACTCCCATCATGTATGCATATATCCAATCGGGTAGCTCCTTATCTGGATTAGTGTCAGCTATGAATTCTTGGATAGTATCATATATTTCAGTTTCTAGAGCATGATATGCATCGTCGGAATACACCTTATGCGGATCTGCATCTGTGGTCGCGCCGATAACAAACCGTTCCGGAACAGGATAGTTACTATGGAACCAGTCTATGATGCCGCGATTCGTGCCCTTATGCGAAATAAATGCGTGACACATTTCCTCATCTGAAATCAGATGAGGAGGGTAATCCGGAAGATAACCCCCACGACTCAAATTTATTTTTATGATATCATGAATCATCATGATACGATACCTCCGTCAAACACGTGGAAACTATCAGGCGCCCATCCGTCAATATCTGATCCCATCACAAACGTAGTGTCATTTATCTTGCCCGATACATTAGACGTAACTACGGTGTTAGAGAACAGTGAAATTGTACCTAGATGTTCGGTGTACTCTAATCCTCCCTCGACAATAGTTGCTTCATATGTTTGAGACACTGCCGAGAATGATGTGGTAGTTAGTATATATTGTCTATCTAATGTTGACCAGTAAGCCGATACAAAAGTCCCGTCGATTCGTAACTGCTTACTTATTTTAGATTTCGGATAAGTAAGATCAACTCCCTGAGGTAATCTAAAATCAGAAACATATATCGACATTCCTGGGTCTACATTGTAGGTGCTGTTATTACGAATCATTATCGAAGCTCCAATGAGTTGCCCAGTTGCGTCGAATGTTATGCTACGTAGGGCATATCCATAATGATTATCGTTCGGGTTTTCCACAGACCAAAAATCGAGCTCCTCAGGAATAACTTGAGGACTCCGAGCAGTGACTGTCAATCCATCTACGGAAATGCTAGAAACGACACGCGAATCCATCGGTTCATACCAGAGTGAAAGTCCACTTATTACACTGATCTTATCAAGTACAACGGAATCATAACACAATCCGCAGTTGACTAATTTGATAGTGGGAGAACCGGATATGTTGTTATCAATTCGAATTTTCTCACAATTAGTTATTACTAGCGTAGTAGCCGAAGTAGCTGTGCCGGATATATGTAAGTTAACTGATGTACCGAATCGGCTGTCGATGCCCCGAATGTAAACAGTGTCTGCAGTTTCATCGTCTACCAGTTCAACAGTTAATTCTATTACACTGGGGTTCAACCCATACTTCGCTCGAATGTTCATTTGAGCATTAGTTGGGAACGCAACTCGCTCATTGACTCGGTCATCTAATTCAGATTGAAGCGCCTCCATTGTTAGTCCAGTAAGCGTAATATCTTCACTTAGCCGGTACGCTAATGTACCTGTTCGCAACAGCTCATAATCTAGCAGCCTAAGATGACCCGTAGCATCTCGGTAAACATAACCACTGTCCAACGCATCACTAGGCACATTCAGAAAACCTCCCACAGCTTGCTCAGTTGCAAGCGGCATCTGTGCGGTTACCCATATGGGGTCGGTCCACGACCAAGCCCCTGCGCTCACTACGACATACACGCTGTATTCGGTTGCTGATACTATCAACACACCCTTATCATCTGCTATGCCTGGAGTGAGTTCATAGATAGATCCTTCAGGAGTTTGATATCCAATCTCTCGAGTTGTAACCGATACTAAATAATCATGCCTGCCTACGCTCCCGTAATAAACTCCTCCATTACCTATGTTCCACATCTCGTTAGGCGCACCTGGTGCTGGATCGTGAATTACTGCATCTGCATCAAACGATTGCTGAGCTAATTTGATTCCCGAACGCAGCTCCGTGGTGAGTGGCAGTTGAGCAGAGGAACTAATCTCCGCGTAGAACGAATACTCATATTTTAAATTAGTTACTTCACCTTGTTGGACAACATACATTGTCGACGGCGGTGATATTGTATCATTATCATCTACTACCGTGTAATCGTGCCCGACTAATACAAATGACCCTGGATTGAGCATATAGCTGGAAGGCAATGGATCCGGAAGCTCAGATCTATTATGCAATTCATCTATGTATAGTATCTGAGATCCTGGGACAGCTTGATATCTACCCAACTCTGTGAATTTATCTTTTATGGTTTGAATGAAATCAGGAGTAACTGTACCTGGAGTCCCGGTGGTGTAATTTGCACCGGGAAGCGATATAACCTTTGGCTGATAATAAAGCGGATTTCCGTGCGTGTCGGTAACACCATAATCCAACTGTTTATGCGGCATATACAGATCTATCTTTCCTGTTATAGGATTAGCTACAAATTCAGCTTCCTCTTTATCATCATGCACTTCTCTTCCCAGCTGAGTGTTTGCGTCCCATATCATCAGTGAGTCTTGAGCTATGCACCAAGTATCATGCTTAACGCCTTGTGAATCGGTGTCGGTGCCCTTGCCTGCGAACACATATAGATTACGACCGTTCAGTCCAGCCTTAGAAAGATATTTGTTAGCAAGCTGATCTTCTTGACCGGCAATTCGCAACGCTTCAATGGATTGACATTTGCCAGGGAAGTTATTCACTATACTGGATATCTGCCCATTCCTAAATGTAACCTCTGCAAGTTTAAGATGAGCAGTAACTTGATCTTCATCTGTTGGTACATCTGCAGGTAACTTGAACTGGGCTTCAGGGAGGACTACAACTTGAATGCCTTCGTACATTAGTTCGCTGTCTTCGGTCTCCAGTGTACCTGCCATTGTGGGCAGAGTACTATACATCGCTCTAAGTCCTATACACAACTTTCCTACAAGTGTAGGATCAGCAGCGCGTGCTGCCGACAGGTCGATCTGCATCTCGCTTAAATTCTGAACGAAGTGTCCATTTACTACGGCTCGACCGGGTTGAATAACTATCATACTACTACCCCTGCCCAGCTGCGTACCGGATGTAACTTTGTAATCAGCTTCGCCGTGAGCATACGACGGACCTATCATGTATGTTACATTCTGCGGTGTACATACAGATTCTCGTGTTCTTAGATTAAATTCTGTAGCGTACTGACCTCCAGTGGTTGAGTTAGCCATTGGAAAGATGTTAGTAGTGCCTACGGAAAATGTGATAAAGTTCATACCTACCTCCAGGTTGTCTCTATGTAGATATATAAGGTGTTATGGATTAGTTGTCAACCCCATTGCTAACGCATTGAGCGTATCGGTCAATGCGGTGCCGCCGCGAGCTGCATTCTGTTGCATTATGCTGCTTAATACAAGTAAGATCTTACTTAGCAGTGCATTGGTCTGCACCGCAGGATCTGAAATATCTGCTACGCCGTTATTGAAGGCTTCGGCTAGTGCGTAAATTGCACCATTAGATTCTGAATGCTCTTGTTCACGAATCTTCGCATAATCAAGCCCAGTCCGTTCATTGTAATACTGATGCTCCACAAAATAATTGACCCATCGTGTATAGAACGCATCCCAGGACTTGTTCCACGCCGCAAATCGCCCTGTGAAGAAATCTGTTTGGCCTTCTAATATTGAGGTCAACAACGAGTTAGTAACTGACACGTTCTCAATAGTAGTATCCATACGAGCAATCTGATCAATCCAGAATTGACGACCCTTATCCCGGAAATCTTGCTGATCCAGCGCTTCTTGCTTCTTCTCTTCTTTACCTTGTTTTGTCTGCTGCTGTTCGAAGAATGCCTCAATTTGTGATTGCGTATATCCAGCGTCTTCAATTGCTTTACTGATATCGCGAATTCCGAACTTGGTAGCAGTAGCTGCCCACTCCGTGTATCCTTTACCGGATTTGACAAATGAGTCAATGTATTCGGTATCCAGCATCTTCTTGAGACGTTCCGCGGCTCCGGACTGTGCTGCAGTGTCGGAAGTGGACACATTTTCAAACGACATTGGACTGCCTCCCGAAAGCACTGTTGTCAATGCGGTCGATGTACTCTTGCGAAGATCTTTCCAAGCGTATCGAGATCCGGTTCCGGTTCCGACAGTAGTTAGCATGCTCGCGAGAGTAGCATATGTAGCAGGACCTGTAAGTAGCTCCCAAATGTCTTGTTGAGAATCCATCGCGGTAGCTACCGGATTGTTGAATATCGAATTCCAAAGTTGCGTCCCAAGGTGTGCACTCTCATATGCAGAATGGCCCCCCAGCAGATCAACCAAGTGGGGTGTCAAATTTAAGTCTCGACCGCGCGTTGTAAGATTATACAGCTGCTGTAACGCGCTTACCGATGTGCCGCTTCCCACCTTGCCTAATTGAAGTACCGATGCGATGTCAGCTTCGTGCCCATTTGCTTCGGTAGCGGTTGCTGCTATGTTAACAAGTTTACCTATCCATGCAAACGGATTGAGTATGTTTACAATGTTGCTGACCGTCTGTTTGATGCCCTCTAAGAACTCAAGGGCTGCGCCTTTCAGTTCTACCGAGTATGTAGCTTCCATAAGCTCGCGCTTCCTCTGCTCGTCCCACATGTGTTGCTGAATTGCACGTGCCGCTTCATTATCAAGTACATAGGACAGACCTTCATCAATCATGTACTTGTTGATCTGAGCATTCTTAAGCTGTTCTGCGGTTAGCGTAGTTTGACCAGATGCAAGGAGTTCCATATTCTCCTCAAGCGCAGCGGTACCTACACTCATCTGTGAGATAGATTGAGCTAAGTAATTGAAATCAATTCGTGCTAAAGCTTCCAGCGAAACTCCGAAGATGCTTGAAAGTCCCTCGGCGACCTCCATGTATGCCCCGTCCGACATCTTTTGCATGCGCCCAAGGTTTTCAAATAGCGACACAAACAGCGATTTCGGATTAGTTGCGAGCTGACGCAGAAACTCGGTATTAGATGCGTTAACTCCTGCCAACGATCTAAGAGCTACTAGCTGATCTGCGTTACCACCGGTAGCAGCATCTGTTACAAGATCTATTAGTGACGGTGCGAGATCAGGAGCTATTGCACCAATAACTGCAGAAACAGATGCAAGAGTTCCGCTTATCTGCGAAATGTTGCCAGTCCTACTTGCCTGAGTTATTCGAAGGGCGTCCTGGAATATGCGTTGAGCGTTCTGTAATCCTGTAGTAACTCCTCCAGTTAACTGACGACTCGCATACAGTATGTTGCTGGCATATGTTTCAATAGCCGCATTTGCTTGTTGAACTGCCTCTACTTGTGACATGCCCATCTGCTGAGCATTCGCAACAAGCGCGGCATATTGACTTGCATATGCGAAGAAATCTTGCGTCGGAACAGCAGCATTCAGCTTAGTGGCTATATATGCAAATTCCTCCGCCACTGGACCGGAAAGGCCAGCTTGCAACACCTTGCTCAGATTCTCTGTTATGTCCGCACTGTTAATAACATCCGATAATCCCTCAGATCGTATGCGTTCCGCATAGGCTGCCATAAGATTCTGGACGTCTGCCTTACCATATCCTTGAGTAGCACTTATTATGCGCAGATTTTGATCCCACGCATCATAGGCCTTCTGAGCAGCTCGCTCCAGTATCTTAAACGGATATGTTATGATAGTTTCAACATCTTCTCGGAGACGCTGCTGCTCTAACTTAAGGTTTTCCTTTCGACTGTTTTTGTAACGATCGCCGGCCTTCTTCATCTCGTTGAAAAGCTTCTTTGTGCCCTCAATCGCAGGGCCCAATGACTTAACAACTGCAGTTAAAGCTACTATCGCAGCAGCTGCAACAAGTGCATAAGGACCAAGTGCAGCAAGGCCGCTTGCTGCTCCGCCCGCTGCTGCTCCGCCAGCACCTATTGTACTAGCACCTTGAGAAAATATGTGGCCAGCGCCAGTAAGAATCTTGCCGAACTTACCGCCAACCTTACTACCAGCGCCTTCAAAGACCTTGCCTAATCCGGATCCAGCAGCCTTAGCGAATTTGCCGTACCCGCTTTTATCCTTTGCTGCAAATTTTCCGAACTCGTCAAATACGTTTATTTTGCCTTCAAGAAAGCTTTTTATTTTCGGTGCAGCTTTATCCGTTGCAAACTTAGTTGCTTTGTCTTTGTAGCTACTGAGCTTGTCAAAAATCTGCTTACCTAGTTCAGTGCCCTTGAATGCATCCATCCCTTGCTTAGCAAGCTGTTTACCTAGTTGATTCGACAGGTCTCGCAAGTCAACTCCGATCTGATCTGAGAAAGATTTGAGTACTTTTTGAATATCTTTCTTGAAATCGGAGCCTAACAGACCTTCCAGCAGCCCTTCCTCCAAACCATCTATGAATCCCTTATGAGATGAAAACTTACTTCCAGGCTTTTTACGGTTCTTGAAGAATTCGTCATATTGCCTTGCGAAGCTATCTTTCTGCGCGCCTGTATTATTCATATCACGCGCAGCTGACTGTGACGTAGCTTGACCGCTCACTAAGTTTTTCAGCGCATTCTCAATAGACGACAGATGAGCAAGTACTGTCGCTTGATATTCTGCAGCTGATGCTGTTGCATTTATCACATTTGCATTTGGATCCATATCTGGCATAGGATAAGTTCTCCTTAAATAAACAGATAAAGGGATAGGTTAGCCCCTATCCCCGTTTGCTTGCTCTTCGATTAAGCGATTTTTCGCGTTCTTTGAGTTCCTTTGTAAACGCCTCAACGTATTTCTTTCTTACAAATATCGGTTGGCCCATAAGCCATTCCGCAGAAACCGCACTTTCGGACGCTCGAGCAATGAATAATGTTTCGTCTACTATGTTCTCATAGAGTTGTTGACGAACTTCATGATACGTTTTTGTCTTCCCTTGCACCTCGACTGTTCTTCCATTCCCTGAGATCTCCCAGGGTCGGACGAAAGAATTTGTCGTCTACGAGAGCAATGAAAGCTGCGGAGTTACTTCCACACTTAGGGCACTGTGTAGCTCCTCCTGCACGAAGACCATAGTTGGTAAGTTCAGTTACACGCTGCTTCAAGATAATGTAATCGGCAGCTGACAGTTTATTCTGTACTGCAAGTTTCTTTTCTACTGGAGTCAAGCCCTTATCATTACCGATTGAAGAAATCATGTAGCATATGCGAGCAAGTTCGCGATTGCGTTTGCCGTTTGCTAACTGGAACGCCTTATCCTTATCTGCATTGAGCATATCTTGGATTGTGGGGAGCTTGATATGAATATCTCCCTTAAAGTCGATAAATTCGTCTCGGCTTATCTTTATATCGTTGACAAAGCCCTCAGGCAGCGGCTTACACTCGATCGCCATCAGGTTAACTTGGTACTCTCCAAAGGAGGTTTGACCACACTGGTCGCAAAGGATTGCATTAGTTGTGTGATATGGGCCGTAATTGAGAATTCGAAGACATCGACATATCCACTGGAAGTCAATCTCAAGCAGCTCCCTAAACGGAATATCCTCTTTGACTGCTTTCGGCAAGATGTTATCCAGCATAACTTGCTCGAAATCCTCACTACCTACATAATCAAGCTCAGATGCTGTAGGGATACTTGTAAGCGTAATTGTGTCGGGGATGTTGTTTTTGTAGCAGCCCTTACCGAGCAGCTCAATAGTTTCAGAAATAGCCATTATTGTTTGTTACCTCCTAAAGGTTTTAGTTGGTTATTCAGTATGTATACAAGGTTCAAAGGAAGACCAAAACTAACCGCATCTACAACATGCCTCCTCATACAATGTAAATGTCGTATGCTGCGATAAACAGCATTGCAAGATGGTATTTCATGTGCTGCGTGATAACCGGATTCATTTCAGCAGTGTCAACGTAACAGGCACTAGTAAATGCGTCAAGCATGAATTTTGTTACCTTACTGCGCTGTTCAGTTGTGTCACATGCGTAGAGTTGATCGAACATCATGTTGGCTATGTGTTCAAAATCGGGATGCTTTCGGATGTTGGAATACTTACGGATGATGCCATCTGCAATGTCGCCAGCGTTGAAATATTCGCCAGTCTTAGGATTGATAACAACAATCTGCTTGTTCATGAAATTACCTCCATTAATTTGCGTTGTGATTTTTTACCGCATCGAAGAATGCTTTAACATCCTCATCAGTAAGGTTAACAGCCTGAGAACCAGTAGTGACACACCACCTGAATTCCATAGGGTCACGATATACGTTCTTATCGTCAATGATTGCAAGGTCATATGTACCATTGATACGCTTGATAACCAACACTGTATATACGCCACACGGAGTCTTAAACTTATGGTACGTATACCATAAATATTCACGGTATTTTACAGCAGTGAAAAGCTCTTGAACCTCATCCCATGTTAGGTTGATGGCCATGGAACCTTTTGTGTCACAGTCCATGAACAACCTCGGGTCGTGAACAACGCCTTTTAGGTCGTATATCACGAGTTCATAGAGACCGTCCTCGCATTCATAGTATTCTATTCTGTACCCACGGCGAGAAGTGCGAATTTCTTTTTCCATGATAAGTACCTCCTCTTATGCATCTGCATAACGATCAAGGGATTCAATGGCCATCATAATTTCGTCGCTGGCTTTGGTAGATTTCGGAGTCCAGCTCGATAGCTGCCGATATAGCTCTCGAGGATCAATGACGATACCAACACCCACTTGAGTGTCCCAAATAGCCCGGTTAAGGACCTTGTCGGTTCGCTTTGTTACGCGGCACCTTGTGAGCCAAGTCTGCTTGATGTTACGGAATTCGTCGTGCTTCTTGATGGTTCCTTTGATCTGGAGGGGGAGTCCTTCAATGACATCGCCCTTAGGAGAATCTTCGACGCAGACCGTATCCCACATAGGGCTGCTTGCGTCCCACATGAATACGTTTCCGTGTGCATCGACTATCTGGTAGCGCCAAGTGCTGCCGTAGTAGCCGTCGTATATGTTGACGAGCTTGACAGTTGCGATGTCGATGGTGAGCTTGTCGCCGACGTTGCCGACGAATTCGCTGTTGGAGGTCTTCCTCTGCTCGACATCCCGAGCGATCAGGTTGTTGTAGTAAGGAACTGCCGAGACTACGATTCCAAGACCATTTTCAGGAACATCTTCCGCCTTGAGGAAGACTTGAAGGTTATTGGTGTAATCATCGTTCGCATTCAATGCGAGCAGGCGCGAGCGCATATCTTTGAAGGTCTGAAGATTAGTGGTGGACATCGGATCAAACGTGACAGAGCCTATGCTCGCTGGAAGTTTCATATGTTTGTGCATCAGGTCGATAACCTGATTGCGAGTAGCAGCATGCCCCTCTTCAGCCTTGTGGTAGCCCCAATGCTTAACGCACTCAATTGCGTAGCACATGACTGACTCGATTTCGAAATACTTTGGTGATCTTTCTATGTGAATTCGATCTTCTGCAACTCGTTCAAGCAGCGTGTAAACAGATGCTATCGCTGCCGCCATCTCTGCGCTGACATAACCGGTGAAGTCTTTCAAGCAAGAGCTACCTACTTGCTTCCATGAGTTGTTCTCTGCATGATAGAGAACATAAGTCTCCTTACGGTGCCGATCAGAGTTGCAATGTTCGCACCTAGGAGAAACACTGCGGTACCTATCAGGAATGACCACATCGCTGAAGGAATGAATAACGTTGCCAGTTTCAAGATGCTCAATCTTGCCAGCGAGCCTCCATCCGCTTTCTGCGATAGCTGTGCCAGAAACCTCGACTTCGATGGCCTTGATAGTAACTTTGGTCCAACGACCTTCTTCGTCCTGGATCTCGACCTTTTTGAATGTCTCACCGATTCGAGAATAAGAAAACTCGCAACCATACTTGGCGCACTTGCGTCGAATGGTAGCGAGCTTTGTTTCAAGCGAGTCGATAGCGGACTCGGGGATGAAGTAACGAGACATGTTGTAATCCTCCGTTCTCTTGAACTATTGATATTGGATGGAAGATCGAGCCTGAGGTGGCCCTCCCTACACGTATATTATAAGCCCTTTTGAGGTAAAATTCAACGAATTTTCAAAATATATTTCAGCGTAAAATTCCACTTGTCCGAAATCATTGGACAGCCTCATAAGTCTTCTCAAAGATGTCGCGCTTGCACGGATAGATTTCCCCGTTTACGCCGCGTATAATATAATCTCCAGCTTTGGCAACCATTGTTCCCTCGAGTGTTTTTATTTCGCACCATGCAGCCCCCGGGTGGAACTTCCCGAAGTCATGAGTAATTATTGTGTTTTCCGAAACCGCGTCCCAAAACCAATCTTCTCCAACAAGCCCTCTCTCGTTTAACTGGAACGCGTCAATAACCACTGGCTTTTTTCTGTACTTACTCATCGTGCTTCAACTCCTCTCCTATTGCGTGTTTAATCATTTTCGCGACATCTACAAATCTTCCCGTAGGAATTAACGCTCTATTTGGCGGTGTATGCACAATAACGCCACCACTACGAGTCAACTCCAAAACTTGAGAACAAGGGTCTTTGTCCTCTCCGCATTTCCCATTCAGAACAATCCCGTATGTGTAGTTGTTTGTGTTATACACAACGCAACCACGGTCATATCTCATCTTTTGAATGTCTGCTAAATCTTTCATTCTTCCTTTGCCTCCGTAAATTTTCGTGTCAAGCGGCTTTTCCATTGTAATTTTACAAGAAACGCCATTGATGCAAACAAATTCTCTGTCTTTTCCTGCATGTATACATAGACTATGGCAATTTTTGCAGTTATCATATTTTATGGCCATATTCATTCTCCTTTCGGCGGCTGTGGCAACTCGTGTTGGTACATCCAACAAAGCACATCATCAGCATCTACTCCATTGCGACTATCTGCATACTGTCGGAAATACCTATCTCTCCACACGTCACCTTCTCCATAATAGCCTGCGTAAATTGTTTTTGTGTTTTTCATCATATACAACACAGGCTCAGGATTTTCTGCACATCCTTCAGGAATTTCCGGCAACTCATCCTTAACCGAAATCCACTCCTGCACCGTTACGCCGTGAGCGATTAAGTGATCTGCTACTTGGATTGTGTTTGGAAATCCATAATTATCATCGCTGTCAATAATCGCATTATCCAACAGCTCCACCAGCTTTTCCCTAACATCCATCAGTCAGCACCTCCATCCATCTTTGCACCACAGTTCGGGCAGAATTGCGTCATCAAAGGTATAGGCTCTACGCCGTCGTATTGTGTGCCACTCCGTCCGCCGCATTCCATGCAGACTGCATACTCCCCTTTATCAATCCACCGCCCATGTCGCACCGGTGCGTAATGCTCCATCATCTGCTTAACTCTGAACGACGGGATAAGTCTTGATCCATTGGTGTATATCCTTCTGGCATCCTCAAATTCGTAGTCGTGCAAGAAATCTTCCCATCGTTTTGGGAAACTCATCATATCAGCCATTCCTGTCACCGTCCTTCTCCGGCAATAGTCGATCTGTCAAAACATCTGCAATGGTGTACATGATTTCATTCCTCTCTAGTTGAGGGAAATTATATTCGTCGATGATCTGCTCTATCCTCGCCTTGATGCGCGGTCTGGATGCTCGGCATTCTTCTTGCATAATGTTATATGCGATACTGTTTTCTCGTTCCCATGCATCTGCTTTCCGGAACACTGTGTATGTGGATAGCTCGTCTATAACCCTATGAACCTTCTGCGGAATTTCTTTTTTGCAGAAATTATCTTCACCGACATAGGTATCCACCATAGCCGCAACTTCTGCGTAAGAAATGTTTGCAATGATGTCGTTGACATTCAGTTTGCGCATATCTTCTCTGATTTTCTGATATAGCGCATCTTTACAGATTTCTTTGATTTCTTGCTCGTCAAGATAATCTTCGATTTTGATGTCCATCAGTCAGCACCTTCTTTCCGCTTGCCATAGGAACAGAAATCGTCAGGTTTGCGTCTTAACGGAGCAGCGGTACCCATGTGATGATCGCAGTGATGATTCTCTGGGTCACAGTGCTTGCACTCCCAGCATCTGACAACTTCCACGGCATCAACGGTTGGTGCTTCTCGCAATATAAGCGTTGCATAGTTTGTTAAGTGATATGCGTTTGGGTGTGCAATTCCTTGATCGCGAACAATTTCCATCGCTCTATCGGCATCAATCAGTCTCATAATCATTCTCCTTTCGGCGGATTGGGCATCGGTTGCCAATGCGTAACCTCGCCAGGTAAGTTGATACATTAGTTATAACGATTCAATAATACCTTTAGTCATCTCTGTACTACTTCAGAGGTACAATGAACTCTTGTCCCATGTTGATAGACTTCATAGTGTTAACCTCCTTCGGTGATAGTATTACTAACGATCACAGTATTCGATAGTACTGATGTAAATTATATATTATTTTACTAAACATAAAAATAGCGTCATCACACCGACAACGCTATAAATTACTTATTCTGCTATGTACACTTCGGTGAATTGATTAGCTCCTATCGTCATCATCGTGCATCTACAGGAGGGAATTCATCTGCAAAATTGATGCCATATACACGTTCAAGTTCCTGATAGTATGCAGATACAAATCGAGGGAACATCTGCATATAAGCTTGCTGGTTAAGATCCTCTCGAGAAGTTAAACTGTACTTGATAGTAAGCGTGATCGGCTTATTTACACCATCGTATACAGCATCACCGAAGAGGCTTACTTTATCATCTCGGACGTTGTAGCTATTTATCTCGAACTCTACCTCGGGCAGTTCATGATTAGCTGTGGCCATGAATCTGCCTGCAAGCATGCTCATGAATGCTGTTAATGCAGGATCGTACGGAGCGAATGATGCAGTTACGTTACGCTTATGCCTATTGATTCGTTTCATTGGGTACCTCCAAGTTGTGATGCAGTTTATAACGATTTATGGATGCGTTATCGTTGGGCTCAATCTCGCGTCGTAACTATCAATCAGTTTATACGTAGCTGTATAGTAATTCCGCAGATCTTCATCATTAGGAGATCGAGCACGTGCCGATTTTACGTATCTCTTCATATTCTATCCTCAATACATTTCATCCGGTGAAGTTATTTTGAACATTCTACCAAATTCAGTGATGTAACAACCAACCTCACCTGTTCCGATATCACGAGCTACTACACAGTAGGCACCGTCATAGTCAGAAGGCGTGGCGTATCCTACAAATTCAAGCCCCGCCGCCTCGCAATCCATCTTGTCATCTTCCAGAAAATCAAGATCAAAATTATCCTTGATCCATCTCAATGAGCGCTTCTTGAATCCTGCAGGAAGTTTCATACTCGATGCGCTGATGTATCTTTTCATTATCAATCCTCCACAATTACTCGATCATTAGAAAGGATGTCAGGATCATTTGTATTGTTGGCGACTTCCCACCGGACCTTCGCACTTTTATCGTTGATTAGGTCCCATTCAGAAACTGAATAATTGCGGGTCGAACTATTTTCAGATGATTTAATATATCGCTTCATTAGTTATTTCCTTCCCTTATCACAAAGTCGGCGTTGTTTTAGATGGAGCAGATTTACGCCGCCTTCCCGCAGCGCTGCGGACTCTCGAATCCTCATCATCTGCTAACATTGCACGAATGTCCGGGTCATCGGTGCTCTTAGCAACTACGCGGCGGACCCGCCAATTCTCGTCAGTAGCTAACTGTGCAAGAATGTCGCGGTCCTTGATTTTCGAAGCAACTGCTATGCGGACCCTTGCATCTTCATCATCAGCTAAGTGTGCAAGGATGTCAGGGTCATTTGTTTTTCTAGCAACGTCCAAACGGACATCACCACTTGGGTCGTCAGCCATTTTTGCATGAATGTTAGAATCGTTTGTACGCACCGTAGCTACGCTACGAACACGCGGATCTTCGTCATCTAGTAATTTTGCAACGACGTCAGGGTCATCAATTTTCCAAGCAGCCTCCCGTCGGATTTCCCACTCCGGGTCGTCAGCCAATTGTGCAAGGATATCAGGGTCGTATGTAATATAAGCGACGTTCCAGCGGACTTTCGGATTCTTATCATTGACCAGATCATGTGCAAGCTGGTCAACTATGTTCTTTGGGGTATATTTATTTCGAAGTACTTCCATCCGGACCAGCGATGAATTATCATGAGCGAGTTGGCTCAACTCATTCGGGTCAGTCGACTTTTTCGCAATCGATAAGCGTTTTTTTGCTAGTTAATCCAGTTTCTGCTGAACTGATGTAAATTTTCACTTGATTATTTCCTCCGGTTGATACGTTGTTGTATCCTGTTATAACGATTGTATACAAGGTTGGATTTGCTGCATATATCTACGGAACCTCATATTTTGCTTTGACGCTCTCGTAGTGTTGCTTCATGTCTTCAGGCGAAGCTCCCACCTAATGACACCCGAATCGTAAACCCGAACAAACCCATGAGACTCCATTATCTCTCGTTCTGTATGCGTTAAGTCAATTGTGTTATCGTGGAGAAGCTGTATCAAAAACTGTTTCTGACATCTGACACGATTGTAATACGCTAAATCATTCTTTTCTACCCACACATAATTAGGGTCTGTACTAGAAACTTTAGTGAATCCTAACACCTGATAAAGTTCACCACGTGTATGAGCCCTATCTGAAAAAGACACAACAGATTCTGGATCGTGCGTAGCAATGAAGTAATTGAGTAGCTTACTTGCACCGCCGATTACAACTGTGTTCAATTTGTTGCAGAATCTAGACAATTCCCAGCAATCTACGAACTGTTTGGTTGCCCCTATAGAATTGCGCAGACGACCAAATGTCATGACAGCAACTATGTCATCATTGAATTTAAGTCCTAATCTAACTGCAGCTGATAACGCACCTTGACGATGATTTTGATCTAGAAAACGTCTACACTCAGCGTCAGATAGCTCAACTACTGCTGTTTGTCTTGCGCCAATTCGCAACGGTGTAGCTCCCAACAAGTTTGACAGCATGGACTCAATTACGCGACGTCGATGAATCCACTCGTATCCAAATATATGAAACAAGAATATACCTGCAGTCGAGGCAGCATCAGTCTTATCCTTATGATATCTGTATGATTTGGGGTTACTCCCCCAAGGATCAGATAATGACGAATTGTGCGTAGCTGTTGGGTTGCATTCAATTCCTATTTTATACTGAGGTAAATAGATATCAATCTCCTGCGGTTTGATGAGGGTTCGATCATTTCGTATGATTTCAACGCCCGGTACAACTCGCTGCAGATATTGTATTACTTCAGCTTCCATCGAACTTGAGTAGCGAGCAATGCAATCGCTACAATCATGTTCAATGAGTACATTATAAATTGGAGTATCTGTAACCCCTAAATCAGATTCCAGCTGAGAGATATTAGGCTTCACAGTGTAGTGTGCTGCAATATATCCCTGTGGATCATTCTTAAACGCGATAAATTCGTCAACTTTAGATCCGTCTACCATAACTTTCATAAGCTGATCGCGTGTTTGAATATGACCAAAGGTCCCATAACGCTCTATGTTAGTAGCCCGCCGCTTTGCGATTACGTCAGGATTTGACATAGGTGATTCAAATCCGTACTTTGCAATACATGTTTGTGCCCGCTTACGCAAGTAGCCATCAGATTTCATAACCTCGGACATCCGTCTCCGAATATCTGCATTCTTAGCAGGGTTAGTTACACCCCATCGCTTCAACGAGGTCGCAACACGCTTCTGCCTAACAGGCTCTGATCTGGTAGCATGGCTGATTTGTTGCTTAACTGACTCAAGTTGAGATACGTTAGCTACACCGTATCGACTCATTGCAGTTTGAGACCTAAGCACTTCCTGACAAGCTCTTGAACACGTATGCGGCTTCTCCTTAGGTGAACAAGTATATGTGAAGTCCTTTCCGCACACTACGCATTTAGCTATATGCGGACCAGGACAGTAGACGTTAGATGCTTGATTAGCAACAAACTCCTTACCACATTCCTTACATACTTCAATATGTTGTTTTGATTGGTTGGCTAAGTAATCACGACACTCTTTTGAACAACATTTAACCGATTCGCTCAATCGATGAAATTCAACAGGCTTGCCACACACAGGACAAGGCCGAAAATGCGGTCCTTGACAGTAAACCGCATTCCCGACCCTGTCGAATTCTTTTCCGCAGATTTTGCAGATGTATTTCCCCATATCCGCCTTCTTACACACTCAATAACGATTTGATTATATGTAAGGTTGACTGGATAGGTGCTTTAGTTTATCTGAGATCTTCGGGCTTCATATAAATTGCCCTTGAAATCACAAAGGGAACCGATACCTTGACCAACTCGCCGCCTGTCTGATTCATAGCCCCGTTCTTGAGTGCTCCAATCCAGGTACCAGGACATCTTATGACATCTCGAACATTGCCCTGGCCATCATATTTAATGAAATACACCTGTCTCATGTATTGACTCGGTAAACCCATTTTCTCTGTATCGGGGTCATACACCTGGCGTCGCCATTCACGAAGAGCTTGAAGTACATTAGGCTCACAATAGCAATTAAGCGTCCAGTCAACTTCACTAAAGGTAACTTTTGAAGGGAACTTGATCAAACCGTTACCATAGTGCACGGTGATTGCGTCCTGTTCTTCGGCTACTTCACCAACTTCGTCAGTTGAGAGCGTTAGCAGATCGGAGAACTCTGTTGGAGAGCTTCCGTCCATGTTGTATATCCTAACTTCGAAGTTGTTTGTGGTCAAAGGTACATAGTTGTCTATGCCCAACATGTGCCGGCTGTTCAATGAGCTCGTAACACTCATCCTGTACATCAGCTTACACTTTCGTGTAAGAGCAGACCATATCTTCATCTGTGAATCAGATGCTGCTTACTTCGGATTAAGGGGATCTCACCCGCGCCATTAACTTGCGCCCTACTCCTATTGACGAATTTCACGTCCTGCGGGATGGTCGTTGAACCTTCCTCTGTTCGAGGCTCGGCTGCTGATTACCTGTTTACTGGGCAAGCTGTTTAGGATTTGACCTTGCAGCTATCTTGCACGTTTCTTTTTACTTTCGTAGCATTCAAGCCCATCTGTATTTCAAGATCACTTTGTAGCAGTGCAAGCTTTGAGGTGTTTCAGCAATTCTAGCAGATATTGACGCACATCACTGTACGAAAGAACCTATCAATTCGTTCCCATATAAAGTGGTGTGAACATATTTTATCCTCCTATAAATTATTTTGGTTCACCGTAAATATTTAAGATTTTTCTATTGACTTTTCGTCAATAATATCATATAATTAAAATGGAACTAATCATATAGGAGGATAATATGACCAGATTATGTAAATATTGCGGGCTCCCGTTCGAACCGCATACTAGTCGACAGCTGTACTGTGATAGAGTGCATACAACTACTTGCCCGATATGCGGTAAAGTATCCGAGGTGCCAAAAGCTAAACTTACATCGTTGTTGAAAACAGGTCCTGTTACGTGTTCATACGAATGCCGAGTCAAACGAACTCAAGCAACAAGTTTAGCTAAATATGGATGCAAAGCTCCAGGCAACAATCCCGAAGCTCGTAAAAAAGCAAGTGAAACTATGATGAATAACTTAGGAGTACCTTACGCAATGATGAGCGCGGACGTGCAAATTAGATCTAAACAGACATTAGTGGATAAGTATGGAGTAGATAATGCAGCTAAATCAGCTGAACTAGTTGCCAAACGCATGAAAACAAATGCGGAACGCTATGGAGATATATTACCATTTAATCGTCCTGAGTGTTATGAAAAGCAGCATCGAACAATAATGGAAAGATATGGAGTCAGATATGCTACTGAACTTCCACACGTACACAACTGGGAAGGGCACGTATCTAAAATCAATCAACGATTTGCAGAACTATTGAGTGCTCGTGGGCTCACCACGGAATTTGAATTATTCATTCGAGGCAAATACTTTGATATATGTCTACCAACGATTCAAACTGTAGTAGAAATCAATCCGTCATACACACATGCATCTATTGATCACTCAGGGATGACCGCTTTGTATCCTAACTACCACCGTGACAAGACGCAGCTTGCCGAAGACAATGGCTATCGCTGTATTCATGTTTGGGATTGGGATGATTGGGATAAGGTAATTGACTTGATTGCACCGAAAATTGTTTTGAGTAGTGAAGATATGTCGATTTATCGACTTACTCCCGAAGTTACAAATCAGTTCTTAAATGAGAATGATATTCACCGGACATGTCGTGGTCAGCTTGTTAGCTTCGGCCTTGTTAAAGACGAGCAAGTTTATCAAGTGATGACTTTTGGAAAACCAAAGTATGATCACAGTTACAACGTGCAGATGATGCGAATGTGTACTAAGCGTGGATTTGAAATTACTGGTGGATTTGATCGACTTTCTCACTTCGCATCTGCGGACTATGGGCTTTCTCGAATTATCGCATATTGTGATCGGTCTAAATACACAGGGTGGGAACATGAACAGCTGGGGATGAAACTAGCTCGTGTAACTCCTCCACAGTTAGTTTGGTCTAAAGACAAAAAGAAAATAACTGCAAACCTCCTTCGAGTTCACGGTTATGATCAATTGTTTGGAACTAACTACTCCGACAATGCCGATGAACAACACATGTTAGATGCGGGATGGCTCCCTGTCTACGACTGCGGGCAACGCGTATTTGTCTTTGATTGAAATGATGTTCATACGATATAAAAGGCGAGTAGCTCATATGTATTAGCTACTCGCTGATATATTTATTTACGAAATTGATGCGATTCAATCTTATATACATGTATAACATATTCATTTACGAGGTGTTGTCATGAATCCTGCGTATTGTCCTGAAGTACAAGCTAAGCGTCGAAAGACATTTGAATCTAAAAGAACGGCTCTGATATTTTATCAAGAGCCACGAGTGAATAAAATTGATGGTCATTCTTTATCGGTGATTCGTGTTGATAAGCGTGTTGCAGATAAGTGGTTGGCATTGTATCACCCGTTCGGCGCGCCTCGAGGAAATGTGCTATGTTTAGGACTTGCAGATGATTCCCAGATCTACTGTATGATGACATTTAAGAAATCACGAAATCCTGCCCATAATGTTGAATTGTCTCGAATGTGGATGTTGCCGAAGTACCATGTAATTGACGGATATGATATTCTTTCATCCGAAGCTGTTAACTTTGGCGTCTCTAATGTTGTAGCTTATGTTAACATGTCGTTTGAGAACTGTCTGGATTATGAATCAATTGGGATGAAATATAAAAGAAGCATCCAACCTACCCGATGGTGGATCACTCCAGATCATCGGATGTCAGATGCTTCCAGGCGTCAACGTATGCTATCTACAGAATTCATGCTCTCGAATGGGTGGTTACCTGTGTATGATTGTGGACAGCATGTATACGTGTTTGATTAACACGCAGTTCGATTAAGGCTGCTTCATTGATCAAACTGCTATAGCTGTTCATCGGTTGATAGTGGTTGCTCGCCGTGCCGCCATGTTGCGGACCTGTTCATTTTCGTCATTAGCCAATTCTGCAATGATGTCAGGATCATCTATTCTTCGAGCAACCACTAAGCGGACCAATGCATCCTCATCATCTGCTAATTGTGCAAGAATGTCCTGGTCCTTGGTTTTCCTAGCAACTGCGCGACGAACTTGCCAATCCTCGTCATCAGCTAATTTTGCAAGGATTTCAGGGTCAGTCGTCCTCCAAGCGACTTCCCAACGGATATCCCAATTTGGGTCATCAGCTAACTGTGCAAGTATTTCAGGATCATTTGTATTGTTGGCGACTTCCCACCGGACCTTCGCATCATTATCGTTGATTAAATCACGTTCAGAACGAGTATAACCAGTTTCTGATGATCTAATGTATATCTTCATTTGTTATCTCCTTTCACATCATCGTCAGTGTTTCGTCGGTTGCTGCAGGTAGATTATGCTGCATCCAAGCGACGAGTGATTTTACGCAGTCACGTTTCTTTTGCTTTGCGGTTGCGGGTGGCAGAATGTCTTCGACATCGATGGTGTAGATGTTGTCACCAACATGAATTTTAACTACTCCTGTCGAACTATCGTACGCACCAGGAGCGACTTCGACTTGAGCAGACTCACCCATATACTTTCGTGCAAACTCGTTTGCTGCATCCGAAATGACTTTAGTTATTTCTCCTTCTATTTCGGAGTAGTTGTTAATTGAGTAGAGAGGAATTGACCAGTCGGATTGAGGATATTTGCGAGATTTTGTGCTGCTGGTTCGAGCAAGTTTAGATCGCTTGCGTACAATTCGACGAACATCCGCATTCTCATCATCAGCTAACTTTGCAAGGATATCAAGGTCATGTGTGTGCCAAGCAACTGCCTCGCGGACACGTCCAATTTTATCATAGGCTAATTCACGTTCCAAACGGTCACTTACATCATGTGGCGTATTCGGGTTCTGAAGCACAGCCAGCCGGACTAACGCTGAATTATCATAAGCAAGTCGGCTCAATTCTCTAGAGTCAGTCGATTTTTCCGCAATCGACACGCGCTGTTTGCTAGTTAAACCTTTCTCTGCGGAACTAATGTAAATTTTCATCAGTTGTATTCCCCTTCTAATGTTGTTAATTATGTATAACGAGTAACCAACTGTAGTTATATTAACCTTGTGGTGTGTTACATGGAATTACAGTTGCCAAAACATTCGCGATAGCTGGAACTATCATATCTATCTTGAACGTTGACAATGACCTTAGGCATGCTGCTGATAGACATAGACACATCGAGCCACCTTTGATATAAGTACTCCACCGCCCGCTCTATTTCGGCTACTAATTCTTTTGCGTCGCTTGAAGTAAACGGCTCTTGTGTCGTCCAATCTATTTCTAAACTGTTGCCCAGGATGTTGCACTTGAAGCGTTTCATTCGCAAGTTATCACTGAATTCAGACTCATTTATCTGAGCTGGGTTAAATTTGGGCATTCGAGCGCCTCTATACACCGGTCCGTTTACCTCCAGGTTGCTAGACAAGAACGTCAACAGATTGGGCGAAATTCGGTACGATGCAACTACTCTCTTCATATCATTTACCTCACATCATGGTTCAAATTGGTGTCATTCATTCTATCCTTATATAAGGTTCAATATTGAATAACGACTAACTAGACCTGTTCATTATCAGTCAGTTTCTGCATGTCAGCTACGGAACTAAAAAGCGCCGATCAGCTATGTTACTTCGTCGTATATAAGACTCCAATTAGATTAACTCCGTTGATTGATAGTTTAGTATCAATTTTCGACGGAACGATATTGGCGAAGTTAGCATGGTTATTCACAAACATATTAAGCGCATATTCAGTTTTGCTGCCGTACTTGCCATCTTCTATCAATTTCTTTCCGTTCATGTCACGATAATGCATGTCGTTCAAGAACCTTTGGAGTTTCTTAACGTTCTCGTCAAACGTAAGCGTCTCTTCCCTTTTAAATACAATAGGTTCCATAATGATTGGTTTCTCCTTCCCGTAATCGTAGTACCCAATGTTCATATCCACATCTCCAATGATGCCGTTGACTTTTCCAAGGCCATATTGCCATACTTTATAATCGCCAGTGTACTTAGGTTCACCTGTAGTATATTCAGCCAGCCAAATATCATATTTCTTGACTACTTCAGCTGGAATCATATGCATAAGCCAATATCGAGAGCTGTACAGCATTGGTATGTATTTACCATCTGATAAGATTGTTTGACAAAATGCGTCAATAATCTTACCTCTCATTGCGAGACTCATATCTTCGAAGTGTTTAGACTCAAAGTCAAACACAACAGGATATGTTAACTTATACTGTGAACATTCTTTAATTACCCTTTTTGCCTCAGCCACAGCGTCATCTATTGTTTTCGCTTTACTATAGACATACACACCAACAGGAATATCATTTTCTATAGCGTTTCGCATGTTAGTGTGAAAACACTCGTCTACTCTACTTTTACCTTGTAAACACTTGATGAAGGCGAAATCTATTCCATATTCTTTTACCGACTTCCAATTAATGTCGCCTTGATAATGAGACACATCAATACCTGATAATTTTGTCATAAATATCAATCCTCATAAATAATTGCTAAACCATAAGCCTTCGCGATTTCATGTTCGATTTTGCATCCGCGAGCCTTTTCCCAGCCCTTACAAAAATATACTGCGTCACACTTAGACATTACATCTAATGATTTAGCTAAGTATGCTACGGGTGTATGTTTAATATCATCTGTGATGAAACCATCGTCAGTGAAAAAATTATCAATCACATCATATCCAAACGTTTCCAATGTGCGAATAGCCTTTTCCCTAATTTTGATGATTTCCTCACGAGAGAGGTCTTTCATAGGTTGTGAAATCATTGCTGTTTGTTTCATGTGTTTATTCTCCTTATTGATTTATTGATCTGATTACGTTTCTGGGTTATTTAATTTCGCGATAGCTTCTTGAATAGCAGCATATACGGCACCGGATGTCACAAGATTAGTACTATCAGCAGTAACGGCTGTGTCCACCTTTGTTGTTTTCCACTTTGACGGAACGCCCGAATACAGCGATGAAACCGAAAGCACGTCACCAGCTTCTATCTGCGGAAGTGACGAGTCTGGTTTGGTTATACCCATAGATGGTGTCATATAAGCTAAATTAGGACCAGCAACAGACATAAGACCGTCATATGACTGCAAGATACCATCTTCACCATACATATCAGGTATAAACGTCAAAAGAACCTTCGATGTAGTGGAAATATTATTATATCTATCAATAGTGAAAAATAATAATTTCATATCTCTACCTTGGTTATAGACTCTATTTTCACTAATAAAAGTCGGGTCTGGAGTAAACTTGTTTTTCCAAAGATAGGCACGCATAACGAAATTTGAATTTTCATAAACATCTGCATACACTAACTTGCCGGCATTAATAGCCTCCGTGATGTCTGCATATGTAGTATCACATATCCAGTTTTGTTCGGTTGAAATAAAACAAATACGAAAAACATTAGTATATTTCTGATTAATCGTAACAGGCTTATTGATTTTTTGCTTAAAAACAAAATAAGGATTTACGGTATCATAACTAGCTTTTATTGTAGTACTCCTGAATTGTACTCCATCCTGTCTATACGTATGAGTATGGGTTAATATCCAGTCGCCGTTTTCCCATGCTGTATCGTGTAAATCTTTTGTTCCTAAATGATACACGGTTTGCTCAGCTGAAATATATTGGTTAGGTCCAGTCGATACTTGAATCGTTTCAGTAGGTTCGACAATCCATTGATATGTAGTATCATCACCATTATTTATGGAAACTATTACATCTTTATTGGTATCAATATTAACGTTATTAATGTTGATTTCTGTGTTTGATTTATTTACGGTTACTGTAAATGCAACTATTTCTACTATTTCATCATATCCACCGGGTCTATTCTTTATGTAGTCACTCATAGTAGCGTCATTTTGCGCCCAGTCCGGATTTACACTGATATTCTTCGGCTTTACATATTCAACCTCAATATTACTTGCACACTTCTTCCGTGCAGTCAATAACTTAGCTGTTCCACTCTCTGAAAGCTGGCCAATCGGCTTAGCGTTATACTTAATTGTGATATCAGACATTGTTCAGAAACTCCTTATAACACGAATTTTTGTTCACATTGATAAAAGGTTTAGTTTGGGTGATATTCCCAACGGACTGTTCCCGAATCATATACTCGAAGGTATCCATGACTTTCCATTATCTGCCGTTCTGTCTGAGAGAGGTCTAGATCTGGCTCATCTAATAGTTTAACGAGATTTGATTTCTGACATTCGACTCGATTCAGTGCTTTATCAGTAATTGAGTCAACCCACACGTAACTAGGAGCAGATTCATTACACCTAACAAATCCAAGTTGAGCATACAGATTTCCGCGAGTGTGAGCTACATCCGAAAATGATACTACGTCGTGAATTAGGTGATGCTTCAAATAATAACTAAATAACTTACTAGCTCCACCCACTACACAGGTATTTAATCTCGAACAGAATCTAGAAAGTTCCATGAATTCAACAGTTGAGCTTTTCTTGCCTATAGTAGATCTAATCTTATTGAATGTCATCACGCTTACAAGCTCATGAGTCTGCTTGTCTTTAAGCCCGAGGCGAATACTAGCAAACATGGCACCTTGACGATGATTAGCATTCAAGAATTCACGACACTCCGAATCGGTGAGCTCTACAACTTGAGTATTTCTAGCAAACATGCGAACATCTGACTTACCTAAGAGATTTTTTATCATTGACAATATGATATCACGCTTCCACGTCCACTCATATCCAAATACATGGAATAGGAATACACCATTGTTTCTACAATCAATAGATTTCTGCTGATGATACCTATAGTGTTTAGGAGCTCCGCTCCACGGATCCATTCGAGATGAATTATGCGTTACTGTAGGATTGCATTCAATTCCAACATGATAGTCAGGAAGATAAATATCTAATTCATTCGGATATATCATAGATCGATCGTGTTGTACAATCTTAATATCCGGAGCTATGCTTTTGATGTATAACACGATATCTCGCTCCATTGTAGATACATGATAACTGATGTATTGCTGAGCGTTTGATTCCAGTACATGCGCACTTATCGTTGCAACATCCACCCCAGTATCTCGAGAAAGCTCTGTGAGTGTAGGTGAATCAATGTAATTGGTAACAATAAAATTAACTGGATCCGATACAAACTGTAAATAGATATTAAGTTTAGTAGGGTCAGTCATTCGTCGCTCGATAGATAACACCGAACTATTGTACCACTCAGTTCCGTATCGCTCTACATTAGTTGCCCGCGCCTTATTTCGAATTTCTTCAGACTTCATTGGGTTGTCTACACCCAGTTTATCAAGATTAGTTTGCTTAATTTTGTCCTTTATCTCTTCAGACTTAAAAGCGTTATCAACTCCATACCGCTGCAACATCGTCTTAGCTACTTTGTGCTTAACTGCGTCAGATTGAGAAGGATGCTTAACTCCATACCGGACCAAAGAGGTGCTAACTGATTTAGCTCGCACATCAGGATCATTGATAGGAGCACCGTGGTATCGCATCTGCATTGTACGTTTCATTTTCTGTTTAACTGTATCTGATTTAGACGGAACTGCAACTCCGTATTTCTGCACATTGGTAGCTACTATTTTATCTTGCAAAACATCAGAACCTAATCCAAACCCTCCGTACTTAGATTGCATCGTTACTGCAATCTGCTGCTTAACCTGAACGCTGCCTAAAGGAAACTCAGTCCCATATCGCTCCAGATTAGTTTGTTTAACTCGATTCAATATTTCACTGCTCTGTAGCGGATACTTAACTCCGTATCGATCAATCATTGTAGCTTCGTACTTTTCTCGATACTCGATAGATTGAGAAGGATGCTCAACACCGTACTTTGTTAAACACGTTTGCTTAGCTTTAGCCCGTGCATGATCCGAATTAACTGCAGTCGTAGAGCCGTATTTTTCAAGACACGTTGCCTTAGTAGCTACCTGCTTACATTCTTTAGAGCATGCCTGAGGTCCTATGTACATCTCTTTTATCACTACCGGCTTGCCGCAGACAGGGCACGGCCCATAATGAATATCATTGCAGTAAATCTGCCGGCTGGACGTAGTTTGAAACTCTTTACCGCAGTATGCACATTTCTTAGTAAACACATGCACGGTGCCGTTCTTCTTAACTGTAGCACTCGCCTTTTTAGCTCGCTCTTTTGCAATTCCAGATTGTTTCACATATTCAGCCCGGCACTTAGATGAACATGTTTTCTGAGTCCATGGAGTTTGCAGTTGAAATTCTTTACCGCAAATAACACAAACAGCAGTATGGCAATTAGCACACACTGCTGTCTTTCGCTTAGCTTCAAATTGTGCGCCGCAGCGCACACAAGTACATATCATGATTTACCTCCCCACAGGTTCAAAATAGAATCATGCGAGTAATCTGCAGGTAGGGCGGCAGAAACGCTGGCCGGCGCTGTCCTCGCATATTCATTAACGATTCACTTATCCGAGATACGTATTAAGGTCGACAGAACTGGGGAGGGCGATAAGGTCGATATAGATATCGTTGATGACACCGTTGACCGTGATCCATATCTTACCTATCACAGTATTAGCATTTACCTGATCCAATCCGTTTATATCTGCTGACATCTGGACACGATAGTCTTCAATCGCACCTACGTTCTTCATAGTGTCTAGAATCGGAGTTACACCAGCGTAGAACTTATTGTAAGCCTGACCGTTGTTGTAGGAGAATGTGATGGATAGACCGCATCTGTATGCTACATTCTCAATTGCGTTGACCAAATATCTAGTTGACAGATTAGCAAGTGCTTGATAAACTGCCGGAGGTACTTCGTAAAGCGTGGAGTTGCCCCAAATATTTGTACCTAGATCGGGAATGTTGGTTATTACATTTACACCTACGCCCTCAAGCTTCTGCCATTCATCAAGCAGGTGTTTAGTTACAACATAATCCATCTTACCGATAGGCAGATTATGCTTGCGATTAGTAGGCAGTGCCCATTCGTACTGCATCGGCTGATTCAGAATTTGCGCACGCTGGATCATAAGTGCAAGGAATGCCGGAGATGCCGTTGTCGGTTTGTTTATTCCAGCATATGGATATTTTCCCCAAGGTGCGAAAAGTGCAGAGTGTGTCTGATACAGCGAGCCGTTTACATCAGTTGCAGCTGTGTTAGGAGTGTATCGAGCAAGCATCTGTGCATAACCCTCTGATGCAGTATCAGCGCTATCATTGTAAACAAATTTACGCAAACAGCTTCGAGGGATGTCGATAATCGATGTTGCACATCTGCTATGATAAGCAACGTCCATCAATTTGATGTGCATAGGAGAAACATCTTGCATCTTAGCATTATGATCATTGCGAGGATAACCGTTGAATTCTGAATAATTCTGATCATCCCAGCCAGGGCTAATTATTCTATTGGGGTTGTATGTGAGCTTATCTTTAAGTAAGTCATATACTCCCTTGATACCGCTTGTTGTACCTGCTGATCCGAATCCAACAGCTGCTGTATACAACCACTGCATGTTAGCGATGCGTGTGAGCGTGGCAGTGTCAAACGCGTAAGTGGACTCCTTACCTGCATTTTGAGTAGGAGTGAGCGCTGCCTTGAGCTGTGCGACGTAATCGGGAGAGCTTTCGGATACTGTATAACCAACCGCAGCGTAACGAGATGATGCATTAGCAATTGCGCTGCTGGCTGCCGCATTATCATCAGTATATGCTTTGTAGTCGGTACCACCTGCAAGACGAACACTGGGAATTGTATCGTCATGATTAGTTCCATACATCACCTGCGAAGCTGAATCGTATACATCACCCTCAACAGAGATGTCCACAAATGCAGAGTCAATCTCAGAATAGTGTGAAATGTTATCAGTTGCGTTCGCAGTTTCGAACACAAATGATAGATTTTCTACTGCAGACTTCATACCACTTACGTCTACAACGTACGTGATAAGATTCCAGTAGTACTTAGTCATTGCGATGCCGTCATTCAGAACCGTACGATAATTCATCTTCTTAAGGCAACATTGAAGCTTATTTCCGAATGTTCCTGGATACTTTGCAGTCAGAGTAACTACACCAGTAGAGGCGGCCATCGGCTCGGTAGCAGGTTTTACGCCAGCCGTCTGGCCGTCATTCTCTGTGTACTCAACCGATCCGTCATAAACGGTTGACTCCGGTTCACCAGAACCATTGAAGGCTGCGTGTGCACGAAGTCCATTGGAAAGTCTACACACTAATACATCGTAACCAGCTGATAATAGCGTCATTGCCTGTGCGTATGAATAATCGTTGTACATACGATATCCAGCAGTCGGCCCGCGGAACGTGCTGACAAATCGCTCAACACCCGTCTGTGTTGCCGGGAATGCCAACCACTTAACATCTTCAAGCGCTGTATCTATACTATCTTCAGGGCCTGGATCGGAGAAACCTGGGCCCCAGCAAGCGGTGATCGGCAGCGCCACTGTTGCAAACGAATTACTACCCACATTATAAGTATAATTCGCGCTAATCTCGTTTATGACTATTTGAGCCATTATAAATCCTCCTAGGTTGATTTTACAAATTACTGTATTTTAGCCCACATAAAATGGCCTATCGATTCTATACAAGGTTTAGTTTATTGCGGGAATATCTACCTGATGTATGATTCGAGTTAACTTCTGCGGGGTGTATAGTAGCTGCACGCAACCTACACACCTTAATGCCAGTATTGCTTGATATAATTTACCAGATTCCAGATATTCACGAGTAGCTGAGGATGTTTCAACCGCAGAGTCCGCGTCCAGCTCAATACCAAACCGAATGCGTCGATTTGATTCATACGGTAGATCAATGTGCAAAAAATACATTGTGATGTATTTATGCATCAACTCCTTGACGAGCTCATCCAAATCAACTACATTAGTACTCAATACTGTCATGTGATATCCGAGCTTAACTGGGATTGCCTTTTCATAATAAATCAAGTTAGTCTTCGGATCTATTACAGTCGACACGCCTTGATGCATTCGAACAAAATTAGTTCGATCTGTATCAATTGGTGCATCGGGATCTCGAGAAATCGCTACAATAGGAAATGATATCTCGTCTTCCTTCAGTTGTGCAGCAAGATTGACAATGTCTTCGGGAGCTACAACCTTAACTACACTATTGTTGTAATCATCTGTAAAAGACTCTTGCAGATCTTTACATATTGCGTTATCGTATAAATAAAGCATCACATCTTCTCCTTGGTCTTATAGGGGTCTCCCCGATAATCGACATTCTGTTTTATGAACCGACTTGAGGTGCTGTTTTCCATCCGCACTTCTTTTTCAGTTTTGCCGACAACTTGCTTATCATAAACAGGAACTACCTGACATATGATGTGATCTGCCGCTTGAATATTATAAGTTAACTCTGTAACTCTAAATATCCTGTCTGGGAGTTCTGTATATTGGCCGCTGATTCGAAATATACTGTCTCGCTGTAAATGCGGAAGATTGAAGCTGCAGTGGATCAAAAAGGGCAGATTGTTATCGTTTTCTACTACCCACCCATATCGACGAAGTGTCTTAACCTTAGGGTTGCTATCAAAGAATATATGAGTTTCTATGTATTCTGAGTAACTGTCAACTACGGATTCTCCGTGTAAATTACTCCCGGCCATGTTAGGATACTGATACACAGCCGAAATACCTTGAAGCTTCAATGCTTCGTCATATCTATCTCGGATAAGTTTAACATCTGGGCCTATAAGGTTGTTCATGGATCAGCCTCCTGCATTTTCGTTCAATATCTGATCAATGTCAGCTACAAAGTCCAACCAATCCCATCGATAGTTTGCTGCTTGACTCACCAACGAAACATTAAATGCTGATCCGACTGTAACTGCATCTGTAAATTCTTTCTTGTATGCAGTTGCTTCATTATCTAACCAATCAGGATGCTGCTCAATCTTGAATACTACTACATATGTAGTCGCGGTGTGCGTGTTTGGATCAATTACGGTAAGTAGTCGAAGTTTATCAAACTGCATCGCTTTGAGTGTCATCAAAAACTGCAGCTGATCACCGGAAAGGTGTGCTTTCTGATCATAGGTTACGTCGAATCCGTATCGACGTAGTTCTCTGAGCACCGTTTTCGTAGAAAGCATTGGTCCTACGTCAGACACTAATTCACCTACTGCATCAACAATGTAAGCAAACAACGTACCATACATATCATGAATAACCGATATTTTAGTACCTCGGATAGAGTCATTCTGAACATAATCCGATACGTTGATATGTAGGTGTTCGCTGTTGTTAGATAAACACTGCACCGCTTGATGCCAATCTGAAATATTATATCGCAACGGAATTGTGTTCATTTTGAGTCTCCTTAGCTGAAACATAATTTTTGAGTTCTAGCTGGAACGGAACCAGCATCTGCGTATTCACGTCGGGATAGCATGAAAAGAATGCTGCTACCATATCAATCTTCAGCTTGTAGTACAACATCTTCAGTTCGCTCTGATGTAATTCCGGATGCCGTTCTGCAAATATGAAGTATCTAGTGATTACACTAGAAAACGATTTATACACAGTAGGTGTGATATCGGAGAGATCTGCAGCAACCAGTGTCCGGTAATTAGTGGAATTGTAGTCCTTGAGATCCGAGAAGAATAGTTTTACTAAATCTGCATTAGACATTCATCTCATCCTCCCCTTGAGCAAGATTAAGCTTCCAGCTCATCGCATCAGCACTAGTTACTGGCAGTGTCTCGGAAAGAATCTCTGTGATAGGAGCCCTGTAGCTGTCAGCGTCTGCAACACCAAGTTCTTTGAGCAGCCCTACGATTGAAGTAGCTTGCCCGATTGCTGCGTCACGTTTTTCTGCTTCTACAGTAGCTTGAGGAGTTACTATTGGTAGCATATGTAAATCATACATATCAACAAGCCCAGACATTCCTCGTACAACAAAATATGTATTGATCGCTTTTCGCCAACCCGCCATGTAAGCAGATTCTAATCTGCTCAACATATTAGCATACAGTGAAGATCGTTGAGAAAGTACCGAACCTGCACCGCCTAAGCCCTCGTTAGACGAATAGTTCATGGCCTCTTTAGGAATGCCCATGACGGATAGCTTCTTGTTTTGGTAGTACTCCAGCAACTTAGAATCAGCGTCGCTTGCAGTAGCCATATCTAAATCTACCACAGAAATGGGATCGGCTCCGTTTATTTTCGGAAGATATATTAGGTTGTTGGGGCTCTGAGGGTTTACAAAACTTTGAGCGTCCCCAGAGGCCGTGTTTATTGCAAGCTGCTGCTCAATCGCATTCTTTATCATAGTTAGAGACTGCATAATCTCTGTCTCTTCTGAACCAGCGTCAACGCAGATAAATTTGATAACGCGAGATAACGACGACAACACAGTTGCATCTTCTAGCAAGCTAAGAGTCTGCGTAGGTTGGACCGCTTTTTCCAAAAGCGGACGCGCAAATTGAATATCGTATTCAACTTTATCTCCATTTTTAGTAAGCGAGGATACTGTAAAATCTCCTAGCAATCCGCCAAGAGCAAAATGAATACACGAAGATTCGGGCATTACAATTGATAATGCCGCATCATCGTCGCGTGTCAGAAACCCCTTAGGTTTTCCGTGCTGCCACACATGCAAGAGTGTCTTTGGATCCAACTTGTACATAGGGTATATGTCAAAATCTTCCTCAGGAACAGTGTTATTATCAAGCGCAACTCCGTTCCGCGAAGAAAGTGTTGATACATCACGATAGTAGTGTGAAGTCGGAATGTACAAATTACCTAATGTAGCAAGCTCTCTTATGTGATCTCTTGCAACAGAATGAACATCCCATCGCTTGAATAACTCATTGACGATATCCGCCGCTTGCGATTTATTTTTGTCAATAGGGCTTGCCCATATAACTTGACCTTTAGTATTAACTAGAGTAGCATCTGTAGCATAATAATCAAGTGCTGTAGCTATCTGAGAATCCCTTGCAAGAGCTTCCATAGTATCTATCATAGACTCTATAGTAGCCCAGCAAGAGTCATTTCGCATATCAGATATACGATAAAATGTACCCGCTACAACCTGTCGTATGTATGACCCGATTGTTTGATTTTCCGGAACTAATCTGCGCCACCAGCGGCGAGTTTCTCTGCTCATACTAATCCTCCTTGTTGAAGCTGAAGGTCTTCGTCTATTTCATATCTGCTAAAAAATTCTGTTTCGGTAAATACCGGGATGTGATTGTACTTTGCATCACGAATAACCTGACCGTTGAACTCTTCTAGTATATCGCCCGTGATTAAACATCCAACATCAGCAGAGTCAACAACAACATCTGCACCATAACTCCGTAATATTGCTTTCATCTCGGAATGCGACCCATGCCGAAATGTGCCAGTGATGCCAATTTTGCTTCCTCGGAATATTTGAGGGCCATCAAATTTAACATTCACTATCTGAATTGCAACATTAGGATGATGAAACATACTGTCTATTACGTCTAGTAGTAACGAATGTTCAGCTAACGGCATCAACGCGTGTTTAGAGTTCAACGACAATCCAATGCCTACGTCTGCAGTATCTATATGTCGAATATAGTACTGAATTGACTGGATAGTATTGTTACATCTGCTACACAGCTCTTCAATTGCTCGGTCAGCTCGAACAATGGTAAGAGGCACTGCAGCTCGTATGAGTTGATAAGGAGTAGCTGATATCTTCTGATTCACATATTCCGGAAGCTTCAATACATCAGTGAACTTTAACTCATGTACGCCTTTAAACGCTTCAATGTATCGATTCCTTGACAGAACCGGTAATCCCAGCACCGATAAGAAATGCTGAGTATGTTGATAAAAATTAGATGGGCAGTATGGATTAGAGCACGGAGTCATTTCAGCAATTACGCTTATTACGGATCCGCACATAGGGCACTCAACTCGTGCAGACCTAGGCTCTCTGACCTTATCGGTCGCTGGATATATCTTGACCAAGTCCATCGAATCATGAACGACGACTGAGTTTGGTTGGACATTGTAATTTACTATGTTAATGTAATCTACACTGAGTCGATCTCCTGAGGTGAACGATATTACGCCGTTGAGATATCCTGCGTCGTCAAATTGCTTTGATACTGACGCCACAGTATGCTGTTGAAGCTCGAATGACACATACGTCCATTTCCATTGATGCATAACTAGCAATCCGGCTATCACAAAATCAACGGAAGCAATCATCTTAGCCCACTGATTATCCGTCAATGTCGCAGGAATAACATAGTTAGGGAGTATTTCAAACCCCGTAGACTGTAGCCATTTCTGCGAAGATAGCCCGCCAGTAAACTTCATAGAATTGCTTTCAACCGAAGCAGCATAGAATGTGAATTCGCAGGGGTTCTCTAGCAAATCGACTGAAATGTCTTCAATTATATCATCCGGTATCTTTCCGCTCTTAGTAGACAGTATTCCACTGCGGGTAAATATTCCGGATATCCATGTAGTCCCTTGGACGATCGGTATTGTTCTCGGCACTATCCCTGCGAGGAGTACTTCATTCAGCAGCTCCTCAGGTAGTTCAGCCCCGCTGGGATCTAACCCCATCAGTAACTTCTGTATGTTGCCTTTTTCGTCATACTGCAACGTGATATTCAATCCTACAGGAACTGTTATGACGAAATCACCCGGTGCAAGAAAGTTTCTTACATTCATTGTTTATTTCTCCTTTACTTTGAAATACGGTCTATTTCACCTTCGTATACATAAAAGGTGAAAGTGACATCGGATTAGTTGTCTTTGATTTGTTCACAGCTGCAATTATGCTTGCAACTGTTTTTGCGTGCACAGTAACTCCAGGATTCTGCTGCACTGCATTCCACACCGCACCCGCAAGAGAATCACTGCAATCCTTTGAATTGTGAACAAACACTCCTGCATCCAGCGCAAAATTGTGGTTATCTTCTATAGTTAAATCATAAACTCGACAAGGCTTGTAGATAAATTCAACTGATACGACTTTATGATTCTTAACTGGCCGAGCCTTAGACCGACCGCGCCGAAATCCTTCGGGGATAGTATCATCTTTACGTATGTATTTGTCATCGACCCCATTTGTTACCCACATTCGGTTAGATGCTTCCTCACTTCGCATTTTCGATATCTGCGCACGTCGTTCAGGAGTTCGATTAGCTATAGCTTGCTGAATTGCGTTAATTGCTGTAGATGACAATGTCCGACCTCGATAGTACCCTTCAGGGGGAATTTCACCTTCCTTAATATACACACTATCTGATCCATTAGTATACCAGATTCGACCCGATATCGCTGCTTCAGCAGCACGATGCTTGCCTTGCCGATGACTCTTTACAACAGCTGCCACGATACGCTCAGCAATTGTAGGATCTTTCATTCGAGCATACTTCACTCCCAAACTATAATGTTCCGACGCAGTGAGTTCGCTCCAAGTAACATTAAATACTGCTTCAATTTCGGCTATACGCTGTTCAGCTCGCCGTCTGTTTTCTGCAGCTTCAGGCCGATTTCGATCATTATATGCTTTAACTGCTGCGGATATTTTAGCGCTGCGATGCTTATATGCTTCAGAATTTTTCATACGTCTGTGCCATGCAGTTACACCAGTACGTACTTTCTGATAATCTTTAGTTTGATTGTTGTGTATCACTGAATGAGTTGCAGCCGAAATCCGTATGAGATTAGTCGGACAATTGTCTAATTTATTGAAGTTACAATGATGAACTACATTTCGTGATTGACTGTTCGGCGCACTACAGAATTTCCTATGCTCATAATGCCAAGTATTATACTGCGGCTCGTAATACATGCGATATCCAACCAAATCATGATCTTGAATTTTAGTATACAGCGGCATCAACGATGTACCGGGAGTCAACGATTGCGCTTCTGCATAACCCCCATCTCTAAGCATGAATCTATGATCTGGTGTGCACGTAATAGATTCACCGTTGTCTAATGTTATTCTCACTAGCTGCGTAACAAGCTTTGTCTGATGAACTGATTGAATCCGCTTAGGCTCTATTTTACCAGATGTTTCATTCATAGTGTACACCCAGTTTGTTCGATACTGCTGCTCCAGCAAAAGATCTCGAATAGATATAGATCGACCGTCAACCAATCGAATTTTAACATCTTCAGTGAAGCAGCCGCTTGCCGTGTGATCCACGCGTCCGGTCATTGCATCCCGCTGAAGATGAATAAGCTCGTTTTCAAGCAGCTCCACATGCAGCAAGTCAATTCGCTGTTCGGTCAATACAGACCGTAGAGCAAGATATCCGTCAGGAGTTCTATCAAGCGATATTTTAGATTCCTTGAACCCTTTCGATGCAAGCAGCTGGCCTAGATATTCACTCTGGAACTGATCTCGGCTTATTCCTGCAATATTGAATCCTTGCCGACGAAGCCACACTATAAATGACATCACCTTATCATAAGCAATGTTAGATCCTCTTGGAGCTTGCAGAGCTACGCTGAAGATATGAATAAGATTCGGTAACGCAGTTACCTTACCGTCTGCATTGGTAATGTCCTTAACACCGGATACGCAAACCATCGAAATACCAGTCCGGTCTGTATTAAGGGATAAGTCCAGATGGATAAAATTAGGAGCGCTTTTGAGCCTAGGATCTATTTCATTCAGGTGGAAGAATTCTTCGATGGTCAAGTTGTCATTAGTTCCTACAGTTATGATATCTGAATAGAACGGATTCCGTCTGTCTCCGATACATCTATCAATTTGATCTTGTGTGATAAACGAAAGCTGACCCGGAACAGTAACTCCTGCTATGTCTCGCAACGCAATATCTATATCTGCTAAGAATCGCTTCTTGTTGTCTTCGGGGACTTCGAGTATCCCGTATCCCTGCGCCCTGAGGTCTGCTATGGCTTGTTCATTGTCATCATTGTCCGGAATAACAAAACTACGAGTATGCTTACCGCCGAGAGCTACCTTGAACTTCTTATCCGACGAATACTTAGAAGCTGGCCATACTTCCCACTGAGGTTTATCAAACACATACATGTGCTCGTTGCCTACAGCTTTCTGAGTCTGAACATATTCTTCCATGAAATCGGAATCACTGTTTTTCGAACTTATGACATATAACTTACCAAACACTTCGCCATTTTTGACAAACGTACCAGTTACACGAGCGACAAGTGTATCGTACTTTGCCTTCATGCGCTCTTTGGCCTTATTTACATCTTTGATACCTGCTATCGCAAAATTACATTCGTCGAAGACAACTGCAAAGCAGGCCATTCCGAGTGCGTGTGATGCTTCCGAACCATAACTTATCTTTATCAGACCGCCTTCTGGCACATACGCAGGATACTCCTCACTCTTAGACATATGTCCGTGTGACATGAACCACTCCGAAGTAGCTAATGTTGAATTGAACTCTCGATATGCTACCCCCTTTGCAAGCGTTTGAGTGATGTTGAAGAAAAATATTTGAATTGTTGTAACAGCTTTCAAACTGAAGTACTCTTGAGGATTTCGTAAACACATCAGCTTATATAGATTGTAAGCACAATCTGAAACCGCAGTACTGGTCTTTCCTGTTCGAGTTGCTCCGGTGAAAACAATTTCATAATACTGATTACCTGTCCGCTCTAATTCTTCCATCACTTCCATCCAAGCTGGATAGATAGATTGCCCATTGTTATTGGATGCACCTAAGTACTGAGGGTCTGTGAGAAAACGTCGTTTGCTGACCGGAATTTCTTTATAATCAGATAACCAAATATCATTGTATGTTCGAGACTCTCCAGTTTCGGCAAGCTCAACAAGAATCTGCTTCAGTATCTGTTGTTCATCCTTTGACACCGAGCTGAATATGTCTTTAATTCGAGTTACAAGATCTTCATTCATTCTCGTTAACTCCAAGCTCGGCTAAAAGTAGTTGAGCTGCGCTTCGCACTTTATCACGCGTAGGTCGATCATAGATCTCATCAGGTTCAATCTCTTCCGGCATCATGTCGACTTGATCAACAATAGTCAAATACGGCTCAAGAATTTTATGACTGTTAATCATATTAGTTTGAAGCCGTTCTTGTAATGTAAGTAAAGTGGCCATAGCCATAGGCCCGGGCGTACTATCTATATTTTCCAGTGTCCGATCAATCGAAGCGTACAACGCATCCTCGATCTTGTCCATCATGTCAATGTAACGAATGATGCGAGCTATCTGATGAATAATGCGCTGCGTTGTGATTTGTTTTATTGTGGCTGGAACTAACTCAGGTTCCGAACATGCTAATAAGGACGTACGCATTTTCGCTACGCCCTCATGTTGTTTCGCTGATAGTGGATCTGTGGTAGTTATAATTGTAGATCCCTCAACGGTTTTGAGGTCTTGCATCTAATTCACCTCCGAGGCGAATTAGTTGAATTCAATTCGACTGCGATAACACCTAAATTGATAAGTGCTTCCTTTGCAACAGAATCGGTCTTAGCCGACGGACCTAACAGATCTATCGCGCACTTAACATGATCCAGTGCCTTAGAAAGATTTGAAGGTCCTTTGCGTTCAGTGCTATTCTTAGTTATTTTCATACTAACACCTCTTTCGGGTAATCTATCTTAACATATACTTCTTCAACGTCATTGACCGCCTTGCTGAACGTATCAATTGCGCTGAGTATTCTATTATCATCTTTGCGATTGACTACCTGACGGACAAGCATTCGGAGAGTTCGAATATTGTTTCGTAGCAGCTCCAGATCAGGGAATAACCTGTAGGTCTCTACCTCAACCTCTACTAATGCAGCTACAATGTCAAAATCCCAGATGTAATCGCTTAAGACTGAATACATACGTGTATAAGCAATTTTGAGCTTATTTGTTTCTGTTAAAAGTTTTCTATGCTCACCGTTCATGGTCAACCTCGCTGCGTAAATACTATTGCGTTATGCGATCGAGCTAGACGATTAAACTCCACGATGCTATTTGGCATTGAATCTATTACTGACTCCATTACACTATTTAGATTAACATCGTCCTTGTAATATATCCAGAGTTCATTACCTTGGACCTTTGTCGACCTGACTCCGGCAGTAGCATCAAATGCATTCAATGCGGCTGCTGCAGATGCACTTATACTTTCAAATGTATCAGGAATTTGAGTCGATGATTCGACTTCGGACTCAGGTTCGACGGGTTCTGTTGAAGTTTTGTCGTCAATAGTAGGTTCTGATTCGGGTTCGGGTTCGGGTTCGTCTACGTCATCGCCAAACATCGACGCTAAACTTCGAGAATCGTCTCGGATAGAAAACGAAGATCTACTAGATTTGGGCTGCGAAGCTGCTGATTTAGAATCGGGCTTATCCGCAGCGTGTTTTGCTCTAGATTCTGCAGGCTTGATAGGTGCTGCTTCTTCTTTTGGTTTAAGATATTCTTCATCCAGATACCCAACTAGCTGTGTAACTAATTCTGTGTTTATTGGATTATTAGCTGCAGCTAGTATTGCTAACTTGCGAGAAGATCCAGAATAAACAAATGACGATAGGACTATATCTTCAAATTTCACTGATTACTCCTCCTCTCTTTCATTGCCCATATAATAGTAGGGCTTACTGGGATTATCATTTTGGATCACATACGAAAAATAAATGTGTGTTGTCCAGTCCGAAACTGGATCAACTAGTTTAGCTTGATACTGATGCGTCCCTGTGGACAGATTAAGCTCGTCCTTTGGAATTTTAAACCATGATTCGTGTCCGCAGCGCTGCCAGACCATAGACTTTCCGAATGCATCTACTACCTCATATATCTCAAGATGTGTCAAATGCTCCGGAATTCGTATCCATAGGACGGACTCCACATCTTGAAGATTGAATACCGTTGTTACTGTTCCGGTTAGGTAGGCGTTAACACTAAATACTGGAGTAATCATGGTTCTAGTAAATTTTTAATTTCGTAAAACACAAATTGTTTAGTCGAATCGGCTGCGCAGACATTTGGCACAACTACTACATTTTTAGCTTCCAAGGCAGCGATTGTATCGTGATACAGCTCACCGGTGTAAACATGATAAAGCTCACCTGCGGCTGCTGCCTGTCGTGTGGATTCAAGTACCGCCGCTTTCTGTATATCAATCACACTCATTTAGGTGTACCTCCATTTGGATTCACACATATAAAAGGTTCTAGTTAATAATCGTAATCAGGTCGAAGAAATCTATCTTTGTAGTCTGCTATCTGATCTTTAATTTCTCTTAAAGTATCTCCCCTGAAATAGACTTCCGGCGACGAATCCGCACGCGGATCATCAGGAAGAGCGTCGATATATACCGCATATTTATCTTCATACTCAGGATTTCCGTTATCGCGGTAGTAAGTTATCAAAGGACGGACCCATTCTGGAAAAGTCATCAGTTTAGATTTGGATCCACGATATTGAATATTCGTTTCCGTTGACAGCGAATCATAATGATCTTTCAGATCTTTACGGATCATATAGACCCAATCATAGATTTTCTGCTTACTTTTCTTAACTATATTAACCAAATTAGCTTCAGAACTGAGACGGGGATTCCACTTAATTACAATTCTATGGCTTATTTTCTCTCCGGTTACGTAAAATGGGGTGTCCCAATCGCGTTGCGGACCCTCAGTACCACGAAGCACCTTAACCCATACATATATCTCATGTGTATACTTGTCAGTACGGTCATTACCGTCAAATCCGGGAACCACATCAAGATACGGCTTACATTGAGCATCTAACTTACTTATGTATTCTACGAGATCTCGGCATATTTCATCGATCCGGTCATCTAGAGTATCTACATCATCAACAGATGCGCTGGAGTTCACTTTCACAAATCTGACTACAACCTGATTTCGAGAGTCCCAACTGTCATAGATAACACCATCTACTATACATACCATATGATTGGTTCTTCCACGGAACTGCGCGCCGCTTGAATCGCCCGATAGAAGTAAAAACGTGCCGATAGGATGTTCATCCGCAAAAACTTCGACTGTAGGCCGCTCTCCTGCCTGTATCGTAGTCCATGAATCAGTGGTTGTAATATTTCGACGACTTAAGAATTGATCAACAACGCGCAGATTATTGAATGCAATTCCTCCAATATCACGCTTTATTCTATTCAGCTCTCTAGATACTTCATCATAATCTGTACGGAACGCAACAGAAAGCGACCGCTTAACACAGTCGCCTACACTCAAATCTCGTGTATTTGCATTGTAACGCTTAAGAATGGCTGAAAGTATTTTCATATTAACCTCGTAAACTGTTATTCAATTTAATACAAGGTTCTGTCACTTAGGCAAATTAAACAACTTCTTCGGTCTCTTCTGCTTGTTTTCGTCATACTTGTAATCATGGTTTATTAAATACTGAATATTCAGCATGTTGACTACAACACGTGCAGAAGACGATTCCTGAACTTCTTCAAGAGTAAATCCCAAATCGGCAAGCTCTTGCTCCAATATAGCCAGATTGTATTCGTCTGCCGTTTCAATAAAGCTGAGATTAGACTTGGACGAAACTGTTCGAGCTCGTTTTGATACCGAGATAACTCCAAAATTGCGAGATAAAATCTTCGCATAACCACTGATAAGTCGATGGCTCACACTATCCGCGCTGTAACAAGGCAATTTGCTCAATCCTTCTAACGAGGTGTATCCATAAAGATGTGTTTTCACGTGCGGATTAGACGATGCCGCTATTATGTTTGCACAGTTGCGCAGATAAATGTTTTTGAGATATACCGGAGCATCATTTGCAGGGCTTAGCCCAATATAATCGAGATGCTCGCCTTTCTCATCCTTCCATTCAAGCATGTTCTTCAGTGCGTCGAATGACTCACCGAAGTGGAAAACAGGCATCAGCTTATGGGGGCTCTTAACTCGCTCACGCATGTACAGATAATTCTCCCAAGACTTGCGAGCGGATTCTGCATAATCCTCAGGAGTCTTCGGTTTGCCGAACTGACCGGGAATTGTATCCAGCTGTGCAAACACATCGATATCATCATCTATGCTGTTGAGATATGCGATGTACTCATCAACCGTACATTTCGCTCTACCTGTATGAACACTGAATGCACCGCTATCTATGAATAGCCATCGACAGAATCCCTGACGCCTCCATTCGATAGTCTGTTTTATGGCACTCCGATCTAACTGCGATACTAGAATGTCCAGCGGCTCAAACTTAGGATTAGCTGCTAACATATCATGTATTGTATTAGTAAGAGAGCCTGAAAATACATATTTCTCCATTACTACCTCCTTATCATTTCTAAATCATTTGCGTACCTGCAATCAAATATGAACTTAGCGATTGCGGTGTGAGCTGATACCCGTCCAGATTGGATATCAGTTATTGCATTTATGCAGAATCTTCGAACTGCGCCATCATAAGCTGCTGCAATGCACTTCAACGCAAACATTGAGTCGAGTGGTGAATTATCCGCGTAATGTGTTAGTTTCCACACAACTGCCGACAGAGATTCCTTTGCTGTGATCAGTGTCGGTATTCGGATAAGATACGCTAGCTGATCATTTGTTAGATTCAACAACTTGGTCACGTCTGTGAAGCCTCTACAGGCTTTAAACACAGCTGAATCTAATATTGATTGAAGCTTCGTGGCTGGCGCCGATATTCGAGCGTAATCCAGCAGATCGCGCTCTGTAGGCTGCGACATCCATACTGTAACACATCGTGACGGAATAGTGTCTGGAAGCAGCGTTATGTTTCGTGCAGTTACAACTACATGCACATTTTTTCGAGGCTCTTCCAGAAATTTGAGCAGTGTATATGACGCTGCAGATACACCTGTATCCAGGTTTTCAATACAGATTACTATTGGCGTTGTTATCTCCGAGCACAGCTCCGAAATTTCTCGTATACTTGCTACGGTGGGCTCAACAAACGCAAAATCGGCAATGCCTGATTTGATTGCAAACTGACGAGCTAAGTAACTCTTTCCACAGCCTTCCGGTCCTACTATAAGTATGCTGGGTGCCTGCCTATCGGCAAGTTTAGCTATAATGTCAAGTGAAATAGATTGACAATCAAAATTCATGCGACACCTCCAAGTTAGGAATAGGATTGAATTGCATCAAGCTGATGAGATATATTATTCGAGATCGAAGGTCGGTCGTCTCAGATCGACTCTTCAATAACTCTGAATAAGTATTGCAGAACATGCTGTAGATATCATGCGTATTCCAGCGCTTAGCAAATTCAGCAATATCAGAATTCGACCGAGGCGAATACATCAACTTGTCCAACTCCACGAATGTTCCAAGCATTGCGTACAAAAATCCATTCAAATCATCATATTCGTCTAATAGCTTAACTATGTACTTAAAGTTCCTGGACGCGATGCCTCTTCGGAGCATCTTTTCGTTAGACTGAACCGCATCGCCTAGAGCATCTCTAAGTTCCGCATCACTGAGCTGAAACACTTTAGCACATTTTGCTGCTTCAAGCGTGCTGCATATCAGCTTAGCTTGCCCATATGATGACGACATAGACACTATTATTTCTTGAACATGCTGAGGAACGGATGGACATCGTCCGGAAAGATAACTTAACTGAATATCAGGAGCAACGTTATCAATAGCTACTGTATTGTCAGGAAAGAATCGGTCGAGCTTGGTTGCGTGCTTGGGTTGCTCGTATATGCATACAAGCGTACCTATTATATTACACTGCAATAACTTCGTTGCGTACGCCTGATCAACCTTAGAGATGAAGCTGTCGTCATACCTGCATACATACACCGCAGGTTTCAACGGAAACAGCCGCTTGTGGGACATCAGCGTGTATACTGAATCTACTGTATCAACTAAGAGGATTTCTCCGTAGTGCTCTGCAAGGATACGAATGTACTCGTCTTTTATGCCGTATTCGGAACCTACAAAGAAATACAGCTTCCTCGGTTTATTAGTAAGTATTTCGACACCTGCCACTTGAATGGATATCATGCAATCATCTCCTTGAATATGTTAAATGGTATGAAATATATCTCCTTGTCAGGATGCTGGTACACGAAATGGCTATCCAGAGTTGAGTCGATCTGTATTGACCGGACCCGTAGGCACTTATCCGGAATGGTGTATACATCTCCCTCATAATCCAAGATAGTATTGGTCATGCACCACGTCATATCTAACGACTGAGTGCCGTTATCTACAAACAAAACCGGTCGCTTAAATTGCGAAGCTGATTCGTCGACTATCTTGTGCCATACGGACCAGTAGAACAGCACAGGAGTTACACTCAGATGAGTTTTACATTCACCTAACCAGCTGTCGGATGATACGTCGCCTGGATAAAATGCACGTGCCCCGCTACCTGAAGTTACCTGCCATTCAAGCGACTTTGCAATCAGGTTCTCCTGTTTACTGCTCGCTTCCTTCTTCGTCATCGTCAGCAAGTCCTCCTTCAATATCTTGATTGATTACTTTAACGAGTCGACTAAAATAATCTGGATTATTCTGCGCGTATTCGAACACTCTGGTTAGTCCATTTAACTTAATTGGGAGTCCGTTGTCGTTTACCAACGGTTCCTTTGTATTTGGATCTAGCAGCGTGAACCAAGCTGCAGCCTTCTTTATTAGATTGTACTTGTTTACTGCGAGCAGTATGTAATCCATATCAATTCGAATGCCCGAATGCGCCATGAGATAATATGACCCAGATTTCCGATCGTTTGGGGCACTTTTTTGTTTGACTATTTTAGCAACTACTTTGTATCCTGCAGGATTCTCAGTGCTTGCTGGGAGTTCGTTTCCAAGGAAATCAACAGGAGCTCCAATCTTAAATTGTATGCGAAGCGTGCAGAAAAACTTTAATGCGTTACCTCCGGGGGTATTAACTACATATGGATTATCCATATTATCGCGAATCTGATTTATAACTATCAATGTAGTGTGATATCTAGTTAGCAGAGGAACAATCTTCCTGCAGAATATCGTGAGTAATCCAGACAATGACGCAACGGTTCGTTCTCCGTATTTTTTATCCAACTCCGCCTGGGTGACTAAACTTGGAATAGAATCTAACACCAGAAGTCCTACTTCACCCGTCTCTACTAGCTCTTGAATAGTTTGAAGAATGGATTCGGCAACTACATCTGGAGGTTGCATTATATCAATTTCACCTTCTTGAATACCGAGTGTGTTAGCCCATGCTGCGTCAAATGAATGTTCTAGATCTATGTAGAGAACCTTTTTAGGCCCGCGCTCTTTTGTATCTTCGTATTCTGCAATGAGTGACTTATTGCCTTCATTTATCTTACTCTGTAATCGCAGCAGTTCAGCTTGATACTCAGACTGAAACACTGCATGAGCTGTTTTACATATGTCTACCGCCGTGCTGGACTTTCCTCCGCCAGGTGCTCCAAAGAACTCGGTGATTGCGTCCCGTGGAATGCCTCCGTATGTAGAGTAGTTGAGAAGGGGGCTAGAGAATGGAATCTTATTTCCTCGTTTCGCTTTTGCCCCGTCCATCAACCGGTCGCAGTTCCAATCCTTAATCCGTTTCTTTATTATTTCCGCGTAACTCAAAACTTAACATCTCCTTTGATATAATCCTTATTCGAAGTGGTGTGAGGTCGATGAATAGGTGTTCCTGCTGAAGGTGTATACTCAGGTAGTTCTGGAACTACAGGCGCTACAGGATTGGTAGCATTACTGCGGCGAGCATCCCAAAGCTTCTTTGCTCCCATTATGAGTTCACGCGAAAATGAAATCTCGCCTTCTATTCGGTCTATAAGCGACGAATAAACCATTACAGCAATCTCGTCATCTCGCATTTCGTCGTCAGCCCGAGTCGAAACAAACTCACGTATAGCACTTTGTGAATACCCGTCATACTCTGGGCTGATGATGTAGGACTTTATCAACGACGTACGTTTATGCTTGTTCTCTAGCTTGGTCACCGACATTCTCATTCGGATGTCTGCAAGTCTTTCAGAAACTGTAAACAGTCGTAGGGGAATCTCTGTCAAGATTGTTTCAAGTTCGTCATCCGTTATGGGACGTATTTCACTCCGGAACCGCTGATATAACTCAGTAACTCGGCTGAATAGCTCCGAAAATATTTCAGCATACATTTCATCTCTAACCGCGCATATCTCATCCAGCTTCTCCAAATACGGTAGATTCATCATTTAGTCTCCTTTCGAGGTATGAAACAGAGATAACTCAATGCAATCTCTTGCATATATTGCGAAGATTTGATATCTCGTATTATCTTCAGAAGCGTATCTGCAAGCGTGAGACAGACTGTTGCGTGCTGAGTAGAATAATTAGATATTTTTTCTTCGTAGTGACTCGGTATTACGGTATAGTTGATATCACGAGTAAATATGAATTTAACTATATTCATAACGAATGCGTGAAATCCTTCAAACCATTTGTTGAAATTAACTCCTGAGTTGTATACTCGATTGACTGACTCGATTATGGCTTTGTTATCTCGCTTAGCGTAGTTGCTAAGAAGCTCGAAGTAATCATCGTAGTTCGGGAGGTTCAATGCCTCTGCAACGGATTTTGAAGTAATGTTCAAATTATAGCTTAATGCCTGATCCAGCATAGTGATCGCATCTCGCATACCGCCGTTAGCCAGCTTCGCCACAAGCTGAATTGCATCTTGAGTATAAGTTATCTGTCTGCCTTCGGCAATTTCAGACTCAAGAATATAATTAAGTCGGTTCATTATGCCTGTGGTACTTATCTTAGACAGGCGGAAT
>ERZ779737.50-NODE-50-length-118011-cov-5.516871_pt1 | contig 118011 bp, 113 predicted proteins | sample MGYA00511889_ERZ779737 | MGnify/ENA primary metagenome ERZ779737 (study PRJEB29588, sample SAMEA2163575) | human gut metagenome | biome: human gut; feature: human-associated habitat; material: faeces | place: Denmark | collected 2008/2010 ...
CCATATTCTTTCTTTGTTCTATTCTATTTTTACTATTTTATCTTTGTTTCTTATCTATACATTAACAGTAGTATGCTTTTTCGTTGTACATAAAATGATATGCCCTAGCACCATGACTCTTTAATGACACACTAAGGCTCTTTGGCTCTTCCACGTGCTCTCCGCTCCAAAGCTCCGTTCCATTTACTCCATCATAAATCTCCAGATCGGCAAGCGGTATGGATATGTCACTGTCTTTATCACCCAGATTAAATACCGCGACATAATATCCACCCTTTGTATCTGCTGCAATCCACAATGCATGCTCTATACCATCGATTTCACGTCTCCACACCTGATGCGAATGCCGTGCATTTGCATGCATGGCAAGTATTTCAGAATTGGTTACCAGATTCATAGTGAATTCGTCAAACCCTGTCAGCTCTCCTCCCAGCATCAAAGGAGAACGCATGATACTCCAGAGTGTCAGCATGGTGATCTGCTCATCCTGTGTGAAATTCGTCCAGTTATTCACATCATATACCTGCCGTATCGGTCCGACCGGAAGCATATCGGCATCCGGCCAGTGCCCTGCACCTGCATGGGTGCACCATTTTTCTGCTCTTGAAAACATATCATATAACAGTTCCCACTTATCCCAGAAATCATCGGTGATTCTCCACATATTGGAAATCTGCTTATAAAGCTCTGCCTTTTCTAAAAGAGCAGGTCCCGGCGACAGACTTAAAACCATGGGTCTTCCGCAACCATGCAATGCTTTGCTCAGCATAATCAGTTCGGATTCCTCATGTGGCAGTTCCCGTGCAATATCATCACATTTAATAAAATCCACACCCCATGAAGCATATAATTCAAAAATACTGTTATAGTATTCCCGTGCCCCGTCTTTCTCAGGATCTACACCATACATATCCGTATTCCAGGCACAGATACTGTTTGTTTTGGCAATTTCCCGGGCATGTCTGTCACTGTTCATGATTTTCGTGTTCTGATGTACAGCCTGTCGTGGAATCCCTCTCATAATATGAATGCCGAACTTCAATCCAAGAGAATGGACATATTCTGCCAATGGTCCAAAGCCCGCACCGTTTGCTGCGGAAGGAAAACGATTTACTGCGGGAAGCAGTCTTCCATACTCATCCATTACTACATCCGCAAAAGGATGATACTCATTGGTTGCAGCATAAGGCTCATACCATTGGATATCCACCACAATATATTCCCAACCGTACTCCTTCAGATGCTCAGCCATAAATTCAGCGTTCCGTCGTACGATATCTTCTGTAACAGCCGCTCCATAACAATCCCAGCTGTTCCACCCCATAGGTGCTGTTTTCATCTTCATCTGTTTTATACCCTCTCGATATCCTGTTAATTCTGTCCGTAATATGCATTTGCACCATGCTTACGGAAATAATGCTTATCCTGTAATTCCTGCGGGGCAGATGCTACCTGCGGATGAATCAGCTCGGTTCGATATGCCATCTTGGCAACCTCTTCAAGAACCACCACATTGTGGACGGCCTCCTTTGCATCCTTGCCACAGGAAAAAGGACCATGATTCTTGCACAACACTGCAGGAACTGCCATTACATCCTTCTTCATGCGTTTAAATTCCGAAACAATCAGGTGTCCGGTATTTTCTTCGTAAGCAGAGTTAATCTCTTCCTTCGTCAGACATCTCACAGAGGGGATTTCTCCGTAGAAATAATCCGCATGAGTCGTACCATAACAGGGAATTGGGTCTATGTCAATACTTTGGACACAAAAAGTTGAACTTTTCTCCCAGCATAACATATGCCGAGAGAATTATTTCTTAGGCTGCTAGAGCCTCATCTTCAACCTGTTGTGGTGTCTTGTAATCAAGAGCACTATGGCGCCTTTTTCGGTTGTAGAATGACTCTATATATTCAAAGAGTGCTGATTTAGCCTCCTCAAATGTGTAATATGTAGTTGTGTATACTTCTTCCTTTTTTAATACAGAATGGAAGGATTCGATGCAGGCATTATCATAGGGGTTACCCTTCCTGCTGAATGAATGTAGCATTCCCTGATCCTGTAAGTATTTCTCGAATTCTTCACTGGTATCAGTATCATTACCTTGTCCCTTGAACACTTCCATATCAGTAAAAAGGACATCCCCTTACCTGTAAAATCTACAGTTCCAGAATGTCCTTTTTCCCATACTTTACTATATTTTTAACACACGATGCTGCTTATCCACAATCTATATGATTCCAAAATGTCTAAACGCCTGCATAATTGCATCTTCCTTCTCCGGTGTACACTGTGGCTGTCTTGCATTCTCAGATTTAGGCAAATTAAAATTCTCACCGACATCCAATCCACACTTCTTCTTAATCTGTGCGATATACAGTGATGAAACCTTAAGTCCTGTCTGCTCAAATACATATGCCTTTATCTGCTCATATGTCGCTTTTCCTTTGAATTCAGATAAATCCATATCCTCCAGAGAGAAGTCCACCTTCACTTTTCTGCTGTCGACCATTCTCCTCTCCGCTCCGGTCCGCGCTGAGCAGAGGTCCACCGGACCTCTTGCACCCTTCTCTTCCGGGCACTGAGGCTGTCTGCTATCAGCACTCGTCACATTAAGCTCATCTATTCTTCATGATCCAGAATTACATCATCTTCTTCATCATTCCGATAACGGTTGATATCCAAAATCCGAAGTGTATTGATTTCTCCTGAATCCTTGTAAACAGTCACTGCTGCATACTTTTCGCTGTCGGTCAGCTTATACAGGTATCCATCCGTTCCATATGATGTCATATCATTTCCTACACATTCTGCATAGGGTTCGCCAAAGGCTTCCTTAAAGGCTTCTGCATCCCTGCTGGTCCAGTTGAGAATATCCTCATAGCTTCCGCCTTCTCCACTATCAGGCAAAATCCTGTAAAGGATAATAAAGTCCTGATTCATTCCACTCTGTACAGGCAGATAGCCGCTACTTTCACCATAAAATCCTTTGACATAGCAGACATGCTCTGCCACCTCTACAATATCAAACTCCGGCCTCTCCCTGTCCTCAGAAGCATAGTCCAATGTCTCTATCTGAATCTCATATATGCCTACTATATCTTCTCCGTCATCATGCTTTTCATCAATCGGGCATAAGGCAATATATACTTTGTAAACTGTTTCATCAGTTGTAATGTAGAACTCTGTGTTCATAAATGCACTATTATAACCTTCTCCACATGAAGAATTAGGCGTTTGGAATCTTTTATACAGCGTCGTGCTGACAATATCACCTTCAAAGCCGTCCACAAGTGTATCTACATATTCATCAATATTTTCATCATTTTTAAGTGCACTGCAGAGCAAAGCTTTAACACCATCCTTGTCGCCATCATCAATACATGCCATAAGCTCTTCAACGGCATATATGGCATATTCATAGCTGTCTTCGTATTCCGCTCCATTTACTGTTATTGTGGCCGAATCATTGGATAAAGCTCTCTCTATAGCATCTTTTATTTCACCTACTTCCATACAGCCCGAAAGTGTAAAGCCAAAGAGCCCTATAAATAAAACTGTACACGCTCTTTTTATTCGTTTCTTCATCTCTATAAATCCTCCTTTAAAATAATTTTCATAAAAATTATTTTAAATAAGCTGGTACATAGCAAGCTATAATCAGTTGCAACTACAGCAACCAGAAGTAGCAGTCCTCGTTATATTCTATCTTTCAGCACATACTCCTGAATTTCCTTATAAGTCGCCTTACTCTCTGCACTCGTCACATCAAGCTCATCCAGTTCCAACTCCACCTCAACATAATCATCTACCCTTATCGGGACAACAAGCACACCGTCTCCACATTTGCTGTTCCCGGGAACATATCTACACAGCATACCTTTTCTACCCGATATCCCTCTGCCTGCAATGTTACCAGATCCCTTGCCAAACTGGTTGGCTTGCAGGATATATATACCATCCGCTTTACCCCGTAGCGAATGATCTTATTCAATGCCTTTGGATGAATCCCATCGCGCGGCGGATCCAGTACGATCATATCCGGCAACTCGGTCAGACCATCCAGCACCTTCATTACATCTCCGGCTATGAATTCACAGTTATCCAGATGATTCAGCACCGCATTATCACGGGCAGATTCCACTGCCTCTTCTATGATTTCCACACCGACGACCTTCTTTGCCACCGGTGCCAGCATCTGTGCAATGGTTCCGGTTCCGCTGTAAAGGTCGAACACCACCTGATTGTCAATATTTCCTACATACTCCCTTGCCTTCTCATATAGCACCTCTGCACCCAGCGAGTTCGTCTGGAAGAAGGAAAACGGTGTAATACGGAACTTCAATCCCAGGATCTCCTCATAAATATAGTCCTGACCATATAACAGATATGTGGCATCACTTTGCACCACATCGGCCAGTCCATCATTTACCGTCAGAAGCACTCCGGCGATTCTTCCATGAAGGTTTAATGTCTGTAGCTTCCTCAACCAACCTGCTGTATCCAGATACTTCTCTATCTGCTCACAGGTCACTGCCATGCAGCTTTCCGGCTGCTGTGCGGACCTTGAGGCATCCTCATCCGCTGTGCCTACTCCTTCCGCTGTCTTTCCTGCGATCTGACTGCTTACCACCAGATTAATTAGTATATCCTTTGAACGAGCAGTCTGTCGCACCACAAGATGACGCAAAGTTCCCTCATGACTCATTTTCTTAAAATACGGGATCTCCCGCTTTGTAAAATGTGTTAACGTGCAGTCCAGAATTTGGTTATAGTCGGAATCTACAATTTTGCAATCTGTTACCGTTACCAAATCATAAAAGCTTCCTTTCTTATGAAGCCCTAATGCCAATGGTCCATCCTTATATTCATCCCCAAAAGAGAACTCCATTTTATTCCGGTATCCTTCTGTCATCGGACTGCCGATGATGCCCTCCCACTCATATTCCTTACATACCTGATTTATCAAATGTCGCACCTGCTGCTCCTTAATCTGCAACTGTGTCTCGTACGGAAATGTCTGATAAGTGCAGCCGCCGCACGTTCCGAAATCTTTACAGATTGGCATGGCTGTTTCCTGTGGTGATGGTTCCAGTACCTCTAACAGTCGTGCCTCTGCTTTACCATTTTTTGATTTCGTAATTCGTATCCATACCTTCTGTCCGGCAAAAGCCCCCTTAACCGTCACCTTTCGTTCTTCTATATATGCGATTCCCTTGTTTGGAAATTCATAATCTGCAATTGTTACTTCATATTCACTGCCCTTTTTCATGCATTTCTCTCCTGCCTGTCTATTTCTATCATCTCTATTTTTGCTTTTTCTATGTTGCTTTTTCTATTTTTCTTTTTTCTATTTTGCTTTCTTATTTTCATGCAAGCTGCTTATCCAGCCGTATAGCATCTAAAACATCCGGCTCAATCAAACAAATTTCCAAACCAGCCCTTCTTTCTCTTCCCGGTGTCTTCCTCTAATTCCTGCCAATGATACTCTACCGTTCCCTGCTTGTCCATTTCCATCAACATAAAGGTTCTTGCTCTGCCCTCTTGTCTCGGATAGGTCAGACTTCCGGGATTTAGCAGAGTAATGTCATCCCCTCTGTCCAGATAAGGATAATGCGTATGTCCAAACATCACTATGTCCATATGATTCATAGTTCCAAAAAGTCCAAGCCGGTTCAGATCATAATTCACCATATACCGATGCCCATGCGTCAAGAATATCTGCTTGCCGCACAAATTAACAGTCAAATGGTCAGGAAGTCCAAGTCCTCCGTCATTATTCCCTGCTACAATATAAGTATCTCCATCTATCAATGAGCATAGTTCTTCAACATCATCCTCCACATCACCCAGATGAATCAATACATCAATATAGCCGGTTCGCTCCGCCTGCTCTACTGCACGTTCTACATAATCATTTCGTCCATGAGAATCACTCACTACCAGTATCCGCATTTTTGTCCTTTCCTCTGCCTATCCTACTTTGCCTGCTCCAACACTTCCCGCATCAGCCGCAAGGCTTTTCCACGATGACTAATTGCGTTTTTTTGCTCCGGTGTCAGCTCTGCACTGGTGCATCCGTATTCCGGCAAATAAAAAATCGGGTCATATCCGAATCCATTTGCACCAGCCTCCTGATAACCAATGATTCCTTCCATGGCAGCTTCCCGTACCACCTCTGTTCCGTCCGGAAATACCGCAGCTATTGCACAGACAAATCTTGCTGTCCGCTTCTCATCCGGCACTCCCTCCAAGCGGTCTATTATCATCTGGTTTTTAACCGAATACGGAGTATCCTCTCCTCCAAACCGATGAGAAAATACGCCCGGCTGCTTGTCCATATAATCAACCTCTAACCCGGAATCATCCGCTAATACTAATTCCTGACAACGTGCATGAATAGCTCTTGCCTTAATCAATGCATTCTCCTGAAAGGTGGTTCCGTTTTCTTCAATCTCTATATCAATTCCGGCTTCCTTCATAGACAGAATTTCATAATCCAATCCCTCCATGATTGCCCGAATTTCCTTAAGCTTATCCTTGTTTCCTGTCGCAAATATCAATCGTTTCATATCATTTCTCCTTTACTCCATCTTATTTCTTCTACTGTTTTTATTCCTTTTTCACTGGTTTTTCTCTTTTATTACTTTTGCAATCCTTCTTCCGGCTTGTTATGTCCTTCGCCTATTTATCATTGGTAAATGCTTTCAGACACAAATTACATTGCTGGTTTGTTTCGGTATTTACCCATTTATTACCATACAGGCTGATATATCCCTCACCGTCTGTAATATCAAAATTCTTGGTTCGCTCGTCCGCATCATATTCAATTGCCACCGGATGAATGGAATCCGGTGTATGGATATAAACCACCACTGCATATTTTTCATTATCCGGAAGGCTGACCGGGTTATCCATCCGAACCGTATAATAACCTGCTGCCGAGAATTTTCCCTCCTTCAGTAATATACGGTCATTCAGACTTTCAGCATTTTCAAAATTCTTTACTAGATACACCTTATAGCTGGTATCAGGACCGGTTGCATAGAAGGAAACTGCTGCCAATTCCTCTTTTTCTCCTGCCTTATAGACATTGGCAAAATAGGCGGATTCCCGGTTGTAACCCAATTGTCCGGTCCAGCCCAACAAATCAGACTGATAAATGTGCGAAAAATTATCTGCACTTCCCAGCTTGGAATAGACCACATTCGTTGTTCCGATGTTTGCATCCTCATAGGATACATAAAAGAAGCCATCCTCTCCAAACGCAGTTCCCCAGCTATTTTTACAGATAAATGCTCCATTCTCCTCCGGCTGAATGGTAAAATATTCCTTCGGGAAATTATCATCCCAGCCGACAATAATAATATCGTGATTACATGGAGCTTCTAAATTATAATAATACGCGGCACGTTCCCGGTTATAATAATTAGACCAACTGTCTGCTGCCTTCATCTGCGTATAAATAGAAGTTTCCACTGCTCCGTATTTGTAGATTGCTTCCTTAATTCCGACATAATCCTTAGAGGCAATAATCTGTGCCTCCTCCAGATGCTTTCTTGCCTTTAGGGTATCATCCGTCACGCCGTCCCCATATGAGTCATCGGACTCATATACCGGACCCTGCCAGCTTGCCAGATAGGCAATTGCCATTGTATATTCTCCGCCCTCGTTTTGATTCAGACTGAAGCTGTTGCACAGACTCATATGGTCGGGTGAAAATATCAGCTTCTCCTGCGGAGTCAGTGTTGTTTCCAATGCTGCCAGTGATGCAAATGCCCAGCAGGTTCCATAAGCTCCCTGGTCCCGCACCGGTGTCACCCGGTCAAGCTGCCGCATATCATATTGGGCAGGTAACTCTACCTCCTCTGCAATCTGTGCCATTTCAACACTTGCCTCATTATAATTCATGGTGAAATTATAATTAATATATTGTGAAATATCTGCCAGAGGCACATACAGCTTGTCATTTTCCTTTTGTACGCGGTCGGACATTTCCACCGTCGTACCGTTAATTTTGGCAGAAGCACTGTTTACATACAGACTAATGGAATTAACACCCTTCTCTATCAAAATATTTCCGTTATCATATACCTGCGTTGAACAGTTAAAGGTATCTGTCAACTGGTCTACCGGAAACATCAGGCTTCCTCTTGCACTTACATATGGCTTTGCATCTACAAAGGACAATAATTCCTTCCCCACCTGAATCGTAATTCCCTTCTGATTGTTCATATCCGCCAAATCACTCAGAAACTGGTTCACATAGGTACTTTCATCATTTGAACGCTTTACCTCTGCATCCGCATGGGATGTAATTGCCATAAATATTAAAATAATACTTACCAGCACCGCAAAGATGCTTATAATTTTTTTCAATCGTTATCCCTCTTCCGTCTTAGCTCTCTGATTTTCCGGTTATCTCTGGTTGCCGCGGCTGCTTTGGTGGTCGCGGTCCCATAAACTGATAAAAATATGCCTTAATCATGCCATTGTATATCTTTCGGTTCTTATCTGCCTTTTTCCCCAGATATTTTTCTGCTTCATCATAGGACGTGATAATATACTTAGACCATGTATCCAACTGGTCAAAGCTCTTTCCAATCATGCGATATAACTCCGGCAGCTCCTCCTTTTCCTCCAATCGTTCTCCATATGGAGGATTCGTAATAATGAACCCGTATTTTTTCGGGTTACTAAGCTCCGCCACACTTCGCTGCTGAAAATGAATCTGCTTGTCTACTCCGGCTGCCTTTGCATTTTCCATGGCACACTTTACAATATGATAATCAATATCATACCCTTGAATATTCATCTTAATATCACGCAGAATCTTATCCTCTGCTTCTTCCCTTGCCTGCTCCCATTGCCGCCTCTGCACCAGATTCGTCCATGCCTCTGCCGTAAAATTCCGGTGCATACCCGGTGCAATATTGGCTCCTATCATAGCTGCCTCTATCGGAAATGTACCGCTTCCGCAAAACGGGTCTACTAAAATTCGGTCCCATTTCCATGGTGTCAGCATAATTAACGCTGCTGCCAGCGTTTCAGAAATCGGTGCCTTTCCTACCAGCTGCCGATAGCCCCGCTTGTGTAATGACATTCCGGAGGTATCCATTCCAATGCTGACCATATCCTTGTTAATAAATACACGTATCGGATATTCTGCTCCGGTTTCTTCAAACCACTGAACATGATAAATCGTCTTTAACCGCTCCACAATTGCTTTCTTCACAATCGATTGAATATCTGAACCGCTAAATAATGCACTATTTTTTGTAGATGCCTTTGATACCCAGAACTTTCCATCCTTTGGCAGATACTGCTCCCATGGCAATGCTTTCGTTGACTCAAATAATTCATCAAAGGTCTTTGCCGGAAAACTTCCCACCTTTAACAGAATCCGCTCGGCTGTCCGTATAAATACATTTGCCCGGACAATTGCTGTCTCATCACCGCGAAATGTAATTCTGCCATCCTCAACCTGTATAATTTCATACCCTATATCCTGAATTTCCCGTTTTAACACAGATTCCAGACCAAAATGACAGGGTGCAATTAATTCTAATGTTTTCATCTTCTTACCTGTTCCTTTTAATTATATCAGAATGGTTTTATTCTGAATCATTCTAATGATTCACCTAGTAATTCTATTTTATTGTACGTTTCTGCTTCGTGCCTGTCAACACATAAGTTAAGCCGGTATTGCTACCGGCTTATCGTTAATTCCTTATTATATTGTCGTATTCCACCAACCGTATTTATGACAGGATACCCTGCCTCCGCAAGTATCCTCGCTGCCCGCAAGCTGTTTGTTCCGCTCTCACAATATAGAATCAGTGTCCTGCCTCTGGGGATTCTTGCCCTTCCGGCTTGAATATCTTCATACGGAATATTCATTGCCATAGGAATATGCCCCTTTAAAAATGCTTCCTGTTGTCTTACATCTATAATAATTGCATTTTCAGCAACTGCTTTCTGGATAATATAGCGAATATTGATATTCTCAATGGTTGGCATGTAGTTCCTCACCACCCCATATTCCTTATACTCTATCATATTCAATATGTGGGCTTATGTGTGTCACTCCCGTACCTTGGCATAACCGTCCGACATAACATCATACATATAAATACCGTCCTCGGCAAACACATAGCTTTCCAGTCGTTCATAAATCTCCGAATTTTCCACATATACAGAATAAAGGTCTCCCTCCATCGTCATTACGGCAGATGTGTCATAAATCTGTACCGATACATTCTCTTCCTTTATCTGACCCTCATATAAAACTATTAACTGGCTTTCATCCATTTCCCCCGGCCAGTCATATATCTGATATGTATAACCACGTATATAATCTATTTTTTCCTGTAACTGTGCTTCTTCCTGTATTTCCCCGGTTGCTTCATATGTACCCTCTGTTGTTTCTGTTCCAACCGGTATCTCTGTTCCGGTAGCTGTCTCGTTATCAGCAGTAGCATCTTGACCGGCTGTTGTTGATGTTCCGTTTTTTCCCCAGCCAACCGAGCCTTGGACCGTAGCACTGTCGGTTGAACTTTGTGAACCGTCCTTCATGCAGCCCCCCATACTTCCCAGCATTCCAATGCAAAGTAATATAATTCCTGTCTTATAATATTTCTTCATATAGTTCTTCCCTCTCTTTCTCTGCTCTTATTCTTTTCCCTTATAATACAGACCTCTCTCCTCCACCTGTCTGCATTCCCTATGTAAGCCAAAAGTAGCAGAGGTTACAAGCCCCTGCTGCTTTTGGCTTCGGCTTAATGCCTATTCGTAATCATTGGTCGCATTACTGCTCTTATTGGTTGAATTTGAAGTCTTGTTTGAAGACTTATTTGATGCCTTGTTGCTTGCCTGATTCTTTGCCTTATTGGTAGAATCCTTACTATTAGTTTCGTTTGAATAATTGTTACTAGACATGCCTGTGTCCTCCTTCAATGTAATTACTTGTTACAACTACATTGTTAACGAAACTGCTTGTTTTTATTCATCATTTTAATTCAGATAATAATTATAAAATACAGTCTTCCACAAATCCGTATATCCGTCACCCGGAAATTCAACGGAATTGTAATGTACCAAGCCATCTGTACCGTCAAATACAAAGGTATATAAAAAGCAATTATCAGCCGGATAATACGCCATCATCGTATAGCCGTAAATACCATTAATTTCCTCGGTAGATAACACAATGGAAGTTGAATCAACCGCTTCATTATCATAGGTTGCCTGTGCAAATGCCTGTGCCATATCATATGCACTATATTCTGTCTGCATGGAGTTCAAGCCTACAACCATCTGCCCATTACCGTACTGAACCGAATTATCGAATCCGGTGCCCCCGATTTCCGAAAATACATAAAAATCATCCGGCACATAGGTATATCCCACTTCATCAGAACCGATTAACATGGTTCCGTATTCCGGTGTATATCCTTCTATATCCGTTACCACCACGTTACCTGCTGATTCTGTACTACCCTCCGTACTATTTTCTGTACTATTTTCCGTAATTTCCATCGTTGATATAGGTTCTGCAGTTAAATCCTCTGTCATCCAGTCATCCCACTCTGTTGTATAGGTATTTGTATTGCTATTGGCAGTTACATTATTTTTTACAAGTAACGGTACCAGAATTGCTGTTCCCATGAGCAGCCAGATAATAATACTAATCAATGACAGTACACTTCCGACAATTCCCAAAATCATACCAACCTTCGCTTTTTTATCATACTGTGTATTCTTGTTTCCAAGCACAATTGCAATAATTCCCGGAATAACACCTAAGATTCCACAGGAAAACACAATTGAACAGATACCCAGCACTAAGCTTGGAATCCCTGACGGATTTTTTTGTTCCATATTTTTATACTCCTTCCCTCTCTCCTTTTTCACAAATGGTAATTTACTTTAACTGCTCCAGTCTGTCCTCCACCTGTGAAAGCATCTGGGTATATTTCTCCAGCTTGCTCTTTTCTTCTTCTATCTTCGCTGCCGGTGCCTTTTCTACGAACTTCGGATTGTTCAACATTCCGTTTGCACGTTTGATTTCGCCCTGCAGTCTGCCCTGCTCCTTCTTCAGCCGCTCTATTTCCTTCTCAATATCAACTAATTCCGCAAACGGCATATACAAAGCCGCATCATGAATCAAAACAGAAACCGCATCCTCTGCAATTCCGCTCTTATCTGCCTGTACGTGTACCTCACTGGCATAGCCAAGCGTAGCAAAGAATACCTTACTATCCTCAAATACCTGCCGTACCGCTTCCTTATCGGATACTACATATACGGTTGCCTTCTTGCTTGGTGCCACATTCATTTCCGTACGGATGTTACGGATGCCACGAACCGCAGCTTTGATGGTGTCTACGGCAGCCTCATCCTTTGCATAGTTCCATTCCTCGCGGAATACCGGCCACTCTGAAACCATAATGGATTCCTCTTCCTCTTGAAGATTACAGAAGATTTCTTCCGTAATGAATGGCATATACGGATGTAACAGCTTTAAAGACTGAATTAATACGGTCTTTAAGGTCCAGATTGCCGCTGCCTTTGTTTCATCCTCATCATTCCAAAGTCTTGGCTTCACCATTTCAATATACCAGTCACAAAATTCTTCCCAGATAAAGCTGTGAATCTTATCCGCAGCAATTCCCATTTCGAATTTTTCCAGATTCTCCGTTGCTTCCTTTGCCAGGGTATTGACCTTCGACAAAATCCACCGGTCTGCCTGTGTTAACCGGCTTAACTCTACCGAATCCGTATCTGCCTTTTCCATATTCATCATAATGAAACGGGAGGCATTCCAAATTTTGTTTGCAAAATTACGGCTGGCTTCTACACGCTCCCAGTAGAAACGCATATCATTTCCCGGTGCGTTACCGGTAATCAGCGTAAGCCGCAATGCGTCTGCTCCGTATTTATCAATAACCTCTAACGGGTCAATACCATTTCCCAATGACTTACTCATCTTGCGACCCTGGTCATCCCGAACCAGACCGTGGAACAAAACATGAGAAAACGGTAATTCTCCGGTCTGCTCAATCGCAGAAAATACCATACGGATAACCCAGAAGAAAATAATATCATATCCTGTCACCAATACATTAGTCGGATAGAAATATTCCAGTTCCGGTGTCTTATCCGGCCATCCCAAGGTTGAAAACGGCCACAATGCAGATGAAAACCATGTATCCAAAGTATCCTCATCCTGCTTCAGATTCTGGCTCTGGCACTTCGGACAGCTACAAGGAGTTTCTCTTGCCACGATAGTTTCTCCACAGTCCTGACAATACCATGCAGGAATCCGGTGTCCCCACCAGAGCTGTCTGGAAATACACCAGTCCCGAATATTATCCAGCCAGTTATAGTATGTCTTATCCATACGTTCCGGAACCAGCTTTAACTTACCGTCTACAACTGCCTGCTTTGCCGGCTTTGCCATTTCTTCCATCTTAACAAACCACTGTGGTTTTACCAATGGCTCTACTGTCGTCTTACATCTGTCATGCGTACCTACCATATGAGTATGCGGAACCACCTTTACCAGAAGTCCCATTGCATCCAAATCCGCTATCATTGCTTTCCGGGCTTCATAGCGGTCCATGCCTGCATACTTGCCGCCCAGCTCATTAATGGTTGCGTCATCATTTAAGATATTGATTTCTTCCAGATTATGCCGCTTGCCGACCTCAAAATCGTTCGGGTCATGTGCCGGTGTAATCTTCACACAACCGGTACCAAATTCCTTATCTACATAAGCATCCGCAATCACCGGAATCTCTCTGTCTGTCAAAGGAAGCTTTAACATTTTTCCGATAATATCCTGATACCGCTCATCCTCCGGATTTACTGCAACCGCAGTATCACCTAACAAAGTCTCCGGACGTGTGGTAGCTATCTCTACGAATCTTCCTTCTTCCCCGACTACCGGATAATTAATGTGCCAGAAATGTCCTTCCTGTTCTTCATGAATAACCTCTGCATCGGAAATAGTTGTCTGACATACCGGACACCAGTTTACAATCCGGGACCCTTTGTATATATATCCCTTTTCATAAAGCTTACAGAATACCTCTGTAACAGCCTTATTATTTCCTTCATCCATGGTGAAGCGTTCTCTGTCCCAGTCGGCAGAAGAACCCAGCTTCTTTAACTGGTTTACAATCCGTCCGCCGTATTCGGTTCTCCAATCCCAGACACGCTCTAAGAACTTTTCACGTCCCAAATCCTGCTTGTCGATTCCTTCCTTCTTCAATGCCTCAATTACCTTTACCTCTGTTGCAATTGCGGCATGGTCGGTTCCCGGCTGCCACAGGGCATTGTATCCCTGCATACGCTTGAAACGAATCAGAATATCCTGCATGGTGTTATCCAGTGCGTGTCCCATATGGAGCTGACCGGTAATATTCGGTGGCGGCATTACAATTGTGAAAGGCTTTTTGCTCCTGTCAACCTCTGCATGAAAATATTTCTTTTCCAGCCACTTACTATAAATACGTTCTTCAATCTCCTGGGGATTGTATGTCTTTTCCAATTCCTTATGCATCTTTCTCCTCCTACATCTATCAGCATTTCTAATAATTTTTCGTAAACCTTATCTGTTACAGACTACACCTATGATTCTGCAAAATCAAGTGCTTTTCCATATACCCTGCCTTGTCCTGCCATTGTCTATACCGCAATATGGTAGGATGTCAGCACTTCCTTTGCCTGTTCCTTTAATTCCGGATGCTCCGTCAGAATACCCTTGACGCAGACAAAACTGTTTTGTCGGGATTCCTCATTCTGCTTCATCCGTTCTCTTAATTTCTGTCTCCGGACATTTAAGGAATGCTTTACCTCTACCATCTCACATTTATCGACCAGTGCTTCTAATTGCTGTAACCAGATTTCCGCATCGTAGACTCCTGCCTTTTTCAAGCTGGTCAGAACCTCCTCCTGATACACGTTCAGGTCAGCCATATTTTTCTGGTATTTCTGTTCCTCTTCCCGAATCTTACAATACTGCTCCCAGTCATAGGAAAGCTCTTTTTGCGTATTCACTTCATATTTTGCATACAGGTAATCTAAATTATTAGTGTTATTCAGCCATTTAATCTTTACCTTATTTTGCAATTGGATTGCCCGGTTATGCTTCTGAAAGCAAAGACTTCGTTCTGTATTTGCCTGATTATAATTCAAAAACAGGAAAAACTCTACTACCAGCAACACTGCGGCAACTGCGGCTCCGGGAACCGTCAGCTCTATCTCAAATTGCAGCGTCACTACCAGACACGCCACTACGGTAAGCACCAGTATAACCCCGATGGCAATTGCCGCATTTCGAAGAACAGACTGCTTATGCTGCAAATTTTCTTCTTCATATTGCAGGGCTCCTTTTTCGCCCTCCAGATATTCCAAATCCCGCTTAATTTTCCCACGCATATTCTCCAGCTCCTCAAGCCTGTGAATTGCTTCCGGAATCTCCGGCTCTAATCTCAAAATCAAGCGGTATCGTTCTGCCGGAAGTTGCTTCGGAGTCTGTTGAAAGTTGTTCTTCCGTTCCTCAAGCATCAGAATCTTTCCGGCATCCTCCTCCAGTCTTTTTAAACTTCCCGGCTCCATTTGTTCTATCTTTTGAATATCTGAAAAATAGGAAGTCACCATCTCGTATTCCCGCTTCAAATCTTCCATTTCAAAGGTGGAATCCACAATCACCTCCAGATGGTGATTCAGCTCTGCCTGTTCTGTCAGGCTCTCCTGCTCCGCATTACTCATGGATTCCAGTTCTTGTTTTTCTTGCTCCGGTCTTTTTCTCAAACGACCCAGACGCTTCCATAATCCCATTTATATAACCTGCTCTCTAAATTCTTCTTTCCACTGATTCAGCAGCATATCCACCCGCTGATTAAAGGCTTCATAATCCCCATGCTCCTTGTTATAAACCGCCTTCTGATAACGGACATAAGCAACAGTGCTTTCTGCATCCTCGGTGGCATCCTCCAGATTATCTGCTATCCGCACGAAATCTGCCTCCTCCATGCCGAAGGTCCTAGCCTCCTCCTCTACGGTCTCCCTCGGTGCCTCCAGCAGCCGAAGTATTACATAAGCCTCCAGCGAAGCCCGCTTCTTATTTCTCTGGTATGCTTCCAGAAAACACAGCTTGGCCTTGGTAAGCTCCATATTCTTAGCCAGAGCAGTTCCCTTATTGTGGTAGACATTTCCTAAGAAATTCTGGTCCTTAATTTCCGCTTCCCTTCGCAAAATATCATCATACAGGGAAATCGCTTTTAACATCCGTTTATACATTAAAAAGCTGTCCGCCCTTAATTTCTCTTTCTCCTCGTCCGGCAGTAATGCCAGCAGATTCTGTTTTTCGACGAATGCCTGTACCTCTTTTTCACTATAGTATTCGCCGGCAGAAAGAATTGCAGCCAGTATATTTGTAAATGTATCCTGTGAGGCAAGCTTCTCCATGACGGTAACTGCCAGTTCTTCCATACCCAGCTCTGATTTCAGCCATTGCACCAGCTTTCCCTGAAACTGTTCCGGGTTCAGCAATGCGATATTATTGTAAATGTAAAAGCACAATTCCTCATAGGAATAGACTTCTACCTTGGTATTCATAAATGTATAAGGAACCACTGCCTGTCTTGCACTACAAAGTATTACCTTACCCATGTGTCAGACCTACCTTTCTAATACAAATTCCTTCCGATATACCTTATTCGTAGTCGGATATAATTTTCCAAAGCCTTCATCCCGAATCACAACCGCTCCCTTGGTTCCGCTGTACATTTCCACCTCTAAGGACAGTCTCGTTGTCTTATTCGGTCTGGATGGCAGTCCGTGAATCTCTATGATTTCCCGCATTGCTTCCTGATTATAATGGTTCTTGTATAATAGCTCAATCCGGTTCGTATCATCCAGACATACATATATCTTGCCCCGCATGTTATACCATTCCCTTCCGCCTCTTGCAATCGGCAAAAAGGTGTCCGTCGCATCTCCGGTTAAGATACCCACATCCGAATGTACCATATCCTCTGCATTTACAATATATTTGTTTGGATTAATTACATAAGAACCGATATATGCCGCATAGCAGGCACCCTTGGTATAAATATTCTGACCGACAAACACACGCCTGCCGTTACATAGTGCATTCTGGGAATCATTTGCCCACATCTCCGTAAAGCCCACTCCCGTCAGGTATACCGCAGACATATAAGCCTCCCGCAATACCTCCTGCACAATTTCCAGAAATCTCTGGTCTAACTCCCGTTTATTATCATACAACCGGTAATATTTCATACGCTCGCGGTAATCCTTATGCTCCACCGTTACTATTTGCGGAGTTGTCCGTCTGGCAATATCCACCCGGTAAAATTCCAGCCCCTCCGGACCATAATCAAACAATCCTACGCTGTTATTCCGCAGGCTTTCCGGCTGTTGGAAAATAAAATGCAGATATGCACTTGTATGTCCGATAATAAAGAATTTGTCTCCGTATAAAGAAAGCTCATCCTGAAGCATATGCAGCACCCGGAACAACGCATTGGAATACCGGTATACCGTTACCACCAGCCGCTCAATCTCTGCATCCTCATAACGATTCAGAAATTCCATAATATGTCCTTTTAAAATTACCAGCAGCACATCCTCATAGGTGTATGTGGTTTCCTGAAAGACCATTTTTTCTGTGGTTTCCAGCTTTTCCATGACCTGCTCCAGCATCGTTCCTTTCTGATGAAACCGATGCTCCAAGGCTTCACTTCCCACGTACCAGTGCTTCGTTTCTTCACCAAAAAAAGCAACATTCGGAAGAAGATAGGTATCCACCGTATTCAATTGGCATATCGACTCCGGCTCGCGGGTCTGCTGATTAAAATAACTTAACTGTGTATTCTCTGCACATACATCCATACCCAGATATAATTTCTGCATGGTTACTACCCTCCAACAGCTATAAGATTTTTAAAACCTCCTCAAATACATGACTATATTTCATGTATTCTTCCATTTCCTCTGTCAACTTATCTGCATCCCGCATTTCCTGACTGATTAACATTTGGTTCAATCGTTCAAAGCGGCTGGTCTGTTCATCCTGATTATACGCATCACTGCGGATACTGTCACTTTCCACCAGTGTTACAGCACCCATATATTCATTTCCGAAATGATACAATAATTGTTCTCCATGGAAAACTACAAATTCCCGCACATAATAACCCGGAATCCGCTCCTCCATCCGGCAAGGACGAAAATCCAAGGTCTGCAGCTCACTGGTGCCGACACTGTAATTTACAATTACCTCCTGCTGCTCCTCTCCCTTATACACCAGATAGGTCTTAAGGAACAATTCCTGCGGCAGCTCCATCACTTCTAAAAAGCTCTTAAAGAACGGCAGTACGATTCCGCGATTTAAGAACCGCTTCACCGTCCGTACCACATAATTCGTTTCTTCCTCACTCAGACGGATGCACTTGGATAAATACCATAGCTGTGCTGCCTGACTAATATCGTCCTGAATCTCCCCTCTGAGAATCTCAGTCATCAGATATTGGAATACCGAATCCGGAACCCAGTCCTCTCTTATAAAGTACATATATGCCATCTTTTTTAAGAACGCCTTCGTCACCATGGTACGATGCCGTCCCTCATAATAAGACCGGAAAATGTCCATGGCATTGTCCAGATAGGTATCGGCAAATATCATCTGTGCCAGAATGTTTTCTTCCAGCTCTCTTGCCTCTCCCAATACCACCATAGCGGTTTCCCAAAGCTTTGCAAGCTCCTTTGTATCTGCCTTATACTGGAACACTAGATATTGAATGGTTCTGTCATTATACTGACCCTTCTGATACAGATATACACACAGGGAGGTCAAAGCCTCATCCCCCAGAATATCGGTATCCGTTACGATGTAGGATGCCAGCCGGAGCAAGCGTCCAATCTCCACACCTCCATAGCCGCAGTGTTTAATTGCTTCATATGCCTTACGATTCATACCCCGCATAATATAACCGGAAATAATTTCCGCACTGTGGCTCTTTTCCAGATATTCCAAATCTACCTGCAATAGATATTTTTCCAGAATCTCGCTGTCATAATTATCCAGATAATATTCTATAATCTGCAGCAATGCCTGCTGCCGTATCTGGTAACTGACTGCCGTACATTCCAGTACATCTCTTGCCTGATTTACATCCTTGGCATCCTGAAGCTGCTTGTGGTCCATCCGACTGTAAATATATGCAAGAAATCTGGCATCGGTCGGATGATACCGGCGGCATAATTCCAAATACGCATTTACATCCACCAAGCGTTCCAGTCGATACGGAATCGTACTGGTATAGCGGTTTCCCTTCGTATCTACCAACGTAATCACCGCAGAATCGGTGATAACATCCACATATGCTATCCCATCCTGTAACGGAACCTGCTGCTCCTGCTCTAATTCCTTATGACTGACGATTACCGCCTTTATATTGGCATTTTTACAAAGCAGCCGCCGCTTAAATACAATATTGGTTAAACGTGCCGCATACTTTGGATTTACATTGTCCGGCTTTAAAAATTCCTTATAAATTACCAGCAAATGCTCATGAATGCCACCCTTTACAATCTGTCCCTCCATATAATTTTCAATGGCAGGAACCAGTTCACTGTATAAAAGCGGAGATACCGCCTTATTTTTAATTAAATTGGCATACACATACGCCAGCTCATACTCGGTCAATGTATTACTATATACCAGATACCGCAAAACCGCCTCCGGTATCGGTGCATACAGCTTCATATCCATACTGCGGATATAGGCTTCGTATATGCCTATCAGCTTAAAGCCGCAGGCTACTCCGCGTGCAAAATAATCGTGATACTCCTGTGTCTCCTGTCCGGAGCGAATCAGCATACCGCAAATAATCCGCAGAACTGCTTCATCCTTCGGATACCGCTTATCAATTTCCTGCAGCAATCGGAATAAGCCCGGCTGGAACCCATGCTCTCTTCCGGCAAGCTCTACAAATATATGTATTACATCCTCTGACAAATACTCATGGTGCATACCCCAGCGAATTGCAGACAGCTCCAGATTACCGAGTGTACGAAGCATCAGCGGTTCATGGTTCCACATATCACATATTTCAAAATACAGAATCGGACTATGCACACCCTGACGATAGAGCTTTTGAATCTCTGCATACATCCAGCCCTGTCTCTCTGTCTCCGAATCATTCAGGAAAATCAAGAGCCAGAAATAAAACAGCTTCTCATTTTCTGTTTCAAAGCTCTGCCGCACCTGTAGCTTGGCCTGTTCAATGCTGGCAGCATCCTTATATGCCAAAGCCTTCAGGTAGGAATAATAACAAGCCTCCCGCACACCTGCGACCATCTGGTCCTTATCTGCGTCTATTCTCCGAAATTCCTCCTCTACCATAGCCTGATTATTCGCCAATATATTCATGTGCAGGATTCCCAACCGGTAAATGGATTCATCCCTGCAATACTGCACCAGATTCCGAAGGGCGAACAGCGTCTTTTCGATATAACTGTCTAAGCCCAGTCTTCCGGTCCGATACTCCAGATAATTTACAATCAGGCTGTGCTGATGTACTTTTATCATATGGTGATTCGTAAACAGACGCGGAGGCTCCATATGATACTCCTTTGAGGTACTTACCACTACCTCAATTTCTATTTTCTGATAAATATTCTCAATCGTAAGGTGAGCGATATTTGAGCCTTCTTCTATGTATTCCGGGAATATCATATAGTCTAACAGATATTTATTACCAACAAAATCCTCGGTACTGATATACCGCTTGATTGGTTGCAAAAAGCGTGCATCCGAAGTAACCGAAGCATTCAAATATCCCCATGTATTTCGGCTCACCGCAATCGAGTGTTTCTCGGCTGTCTCATGGTACGGTAGCTGCTGTTTCCGTTCTGTCACCTCTAAGGACAGGGAACGCTTCTTGTGCGTATAAATCAGAAATTCTTCCATTGCCTGACTGGCTGACAGGCTATGCGTCAGGCTCTCATATACTCTGGCATACATCGGCTCCTTGCTTAAAAAGGTCCGCTTAAATTCCGGAGACGAAAAAATACGGACAGCCTCTGTCCAGCTTGTCTCTGCCAGACTTGCAAACTGGAACATATCATTTACCGCACCCATGGATGTCTCCACTGTCGGTGCAACAATCTCTATCTCGTACGGAATACGAAATTCGCCTCCATCTGTTACCAGATATAAGATACCGTTAATTTTCTCCCCCTTTTCCCATTTTCCGGCATCAAATGTCAGTTCGACAGTCTGTGATTTTCCAATAAAATTATGTGGTTCTACCTTGAACAGATAACGACTGTCATAAATCATTCCCTTCATTCTACAGTCATTTTCAGAACTTATCTCCAAGGTTGTCTGATAAACAGAATCTGCTTCTATATTCAGATGTAAATGATCTGTGGATATTGCCACCTTTGGACGATTGCGGTTAAATTCGCCCTTGGCATATTGTTCAACCTTCTCTTTCATCTACAACACCCTTGCCAATCCTTCCTTATGTGAAGTATAATAAATAATAGTTAACTACATTATAGCAGAATTTGTCAAATTAGAAAAGAAGGAGAGGTATATTTTTATGTTACAGCCAGCAGACCAGTTTCATGGCAGTGATTTAGAGAAGGTAGAACAGCTCTATCACATTCGTCGGGAGGACATCCGACCATTTGCATCCAATGTGAATCCTCTGGGTATTTCTCCAATCTTAAAGGATGCCCTGCGGGAGCATCTGGACATTATCAGTGATTATCCTGACCGGGAATACCGCGATTTACGTGATGGTATCCATAATTATACCGGTGCAGAAATGGAGCATATCCTTCCGGGCAGCGGCACTACTGAATTAATTTCTACATTTATTCATACAATAAAACCAAAAAAGGCAATTGTAATTGAACCGACCTATTCGGAATATAAGCGTGACCTGAAGGCTATTAAGAGTGAAATTATAGATTATGTCCTGGAGGAAACAAATGATTTTCATTTAAATCCTACGGATTTGTGTCAGAAGCTTGACGATTCCGTAGATATGGTTATTCTCTGCAATCCGAATAATCCGACCTCAACCTGTATCAGCATCAGTCAGGTTCAGGAATTGGCAGAAGCCTGTCAAAAAACCTCTACCTTCCTTCTGGTGGATGAAACCTATGTTGAATTTGTAAAGGATGTTTCTCTGGTATCTGCTATTCCGTTAGTGAAAAAATACAATAACCTGATTGTATTACGTGGTGTATCCAAATTCTTTGCAGCTCCGGGCTTGCGGCTGGGCTATGCCTGCACCTCAAATAACAAGCTGCTCCGTTATATTATACGCCATGGAAATCCATGGACGATTAATTCGGTTGCGGCTTATGCGGGAACGGTTATGTTTACCGACACCGAATACATTGAACGCACCCGGACCCTGATTCAACAGGAGCAAAGCCTAATCTGTTCTGCTTTAAAAAGCCGGAAGACCATCCGTGTATTTGAACCTTCTACTAATTTCGTTTTATTGAAAATAGGAAAAGAAGGTGTCGATGCTCCGGTTGCATTTGAGCATTGTATCCGCAAGGGTCTGATGATTCGTGACTGTTCAAACTTTCTGGGGCTTAATTCTTCCTATATCCGCTTCTGTTTCCTGAAGCCGGAGGATGATGATGTTTTAGTTAATACGCTGTTGGAGATTCTGTAACTCCCCTTGCCCGCAGCCTTGCCTGCTTGGGGGTCTCCTCCTTGAACCTCTTATATACCCGAATGAAATGGCTGGCATCTGCAAATCCGGTTTCCTGTGCAATATAGCTCATGTCATAATCACTGTACAGGACCAGCTCTTCCGCCTTTGAAATTCGGATATATTCTATGTATTCCTTGCAGGAGCGTCCGAATTGCAGACGGAATTGCTTTGCAAAATTCGAGTAGCTCATGTTGCTGCGTTGTGCCAGATCCTGCACCTGAATGGCTTCAAAGGAATGATTATCTATATATTCTAATACAGAATCAAATATTTCCGAATGATATTCCTTTACTTCCTGCATCTGTATATGCTCCTCACAATCCCATGCCCGTACAATCTGCAGCATAATATCCGCGAGATTGGAATAGACCTTAAGCTCATAACCGAACCGTCTGGAATCCAGCTCATGCAGACAATCTTCAATCCGCTCCGCCAGACAAAGACTTTGCTGCTCCTCCCTTGTAAATATCATCGGCTGCTGTTCCTGCACAGATGCAAGCACATTCTTTATCTTCGGCAGATATACATTCGGAATCCGAATCGTATTCAAATCAAATTTAACAACTGCATAATTCACCGGCTGCTTTCGTGTCGGCTGGATGCGATGCACCATTTTGGGCGGTAGCACAATTACCGAACCCTCCTGTAGTGTATAGCGGTATTTTCCGCAATCCACCTGAATGCTTCCGCTTGTCACATATAAGAGCTCAATAAAATAATGCCAATGCCCCTTTACCCGAAATTCCGGGTCCCGCACCCGCTCCATATATATCTGATAGGGTGTGTTCATGACATCTATATATTCAAATAATTCCATTTGTACTCCTCCTGTGGTGTGTGAATGCAAGTGATTTCATTTCATTATATCATGTTTTAGAGGTTTGTTCTATTTTTTTGTGTTTCTATTATAGTAGCCTTTTATTTTATTTCTTATAATCAAGCAAGAATCAAACAAATACCGAATAGGAGGAATTATCTATGTTACATGAGCTTGTAAAACAGAATTTGAATACCTGCATTTTACCATTTTGGGAGTCTATGATAGACAAGGAATTTGGCGGTTATTATGGTCTTTTGGATTTTGACCTGCATCTGGACAAAAAGGCAATCAAGGGCTGTATCTTAAACAGCCGGATTCTCTGGTTCTTCTCAAATGTATACCTTACAACCAGAGACATTTCCGTTCTTCCGTATGCAGAGCATGCCTATGAATTTCTAAAGACCTACTGCTTGGATGCCGAGTACGGCGGTATCTACTGGTCCATGACCTATGACGGTGTGATTGATGATGCAACCAAACATACCTATAATCAAGCATTTGCCATCTACGCATTGTCATCCTACTATGACGCAAGCCACAACGAAGAAGCCCTGAAGCTGGCTATGGATTTATTCCATGTCATCGAAACAAAGTGCCGGCTGGGTGACGGCTACGGTGAATCCTATACCAGAGACTTTGTTCCGAATGTAAATGATAAGTTATCGGAAAATAATGTCATTGCGGACAAGACCATGAACACACTGCTTCACGTCTGCGAGGCATACACGGAATTATATCGTGTCAGTCATAATGAAGATGTTCGTGCCAGATTATACTGGACAACTGCCGAATTTTATCATTCGGTATATAATCCGGAGCTTCATCGACTTGAGGTATTTTTTGACAAGGATATGCATTCGATTCTGGATTTGCATTCCTACGGACATGATATTGAAGCTACGTGGTTAATAGACCGGGCATTAGAGGTATTGGATGATGCCGAGCTTTCTAAGACTATGGCACCTATGATTTTGGATTTAACCGAGCAAATTTACTCGGTTGCTTACGAGAATCATTCGGTTATGGCGGAATGTGAAAAAGGAGTTGTCCTTACTACCCGTATCTGGTGGGTACAGTGTGAAGCAATCATCGGCTTTTATAATGCATACCAAAAGACAAATGATCAGAAATATAAAACTGCCGCAGAGAACATCTGGCAGTACATTAACGAACATCTGATTGACCCGCGTTCCGGCTCGGAATGGTATTCTGAGGTGGATGCAGACGGTCTTCCGACCAGCAAGAAGCCAATCGTAGAGCCATGGAAATGTCCATATCACAACGGCAGAATGTGTCTGGAAATCATGAAGCGTTATGCACAGTAATTGTAAAAACAAAAAACATTTTATAATTGAACTTAAGGAGGACAAGCAATGCTACCAGTAAATCCAAACGCTACGAAGGAAGCCCGCGAGTTGCTTCAATACTTATACGATACCGCCGGAAATCACATGATTACCGGACAACATACACAGACAGTTCCTATGGAGGAGCGGGAGCATATCCATAATTTAACCGGAAAATATCCAAAGCTGCAGGGCTTTGAGTTACTTTCCTATTCACCAAACATTAACTATAACGATACTTCCGAGGAATGTCTGACCGAGGTTGTAGAAAACCGCAATACGGTATCGACTGCCTTAAGCTGGGCAAAAGAAACAAACGGAATTGTCAGCTTCTGCTTCCATTGGTTTTCTCCAATCGGTGGAAAAGATAAGAGCTTCTATACACGTAATACCGACTTTGACCCTTGTCAGGTATTAATCGAGGGAACCCCGGAGCGAACTGCTTTCTTTCATGACTTAGATGTAATTGCAGTGGAATTACAGAAGTTCAAGGATGCACAGATTCCGGTTCTCTGGAGACCATTGCATGAATCAGAAGGCACATGGTTCTGGTGGGGTTCCAAGGGTCCGGAGGTTGCCAGTCAGCTATATCGGCTGCTTTACCATTATTATGTAGATGTTAAGCAACTGGATAACCTGCTGTGGGTGTGGAGCTGTCAACTAAAGGAAGGCTATCCGGGTGACGATTATGTAGATGTGGTATCCTGGGATATTTATCTCCCTGCACATACTGCTACCGATTATAAAGAACAGTACGAGGAATTAACCGCAAATACCAGCCGCAAAAAGGTGGCTGCCTTGTCTGAGGTCGGTGTCATTCCGGACATTAAAATGCTTGAGACAAGCCAGGTTCCATGGGCATATTATATGACATGGTCGAAGGAATTTTGTCTGACCGAGGAATACAATTATGATTCTGCTTTACAGGAAATGTATAACAGTCCTTATGCGGTTACCTTAGAATAATTGCAAATGGCACCACGTAATTCCAAATAATTTAAAATGATTTGAAAGAGTTTGAAAGGGCAGTCTACTGTTTTCAGTAGGCTGCCTCTGTTTTGCGATATTCCATTGTATATAAATACTGTCCGGATTTTATTTTCTTTTTGCCGGTATTCTTCATGCCGCATTTCGTATACTTTGTTACCTTCAGCTGTGTATCCGTATCTAATACGCAGGGAATCCCTGCTTCTGCCGCTTCCTGAAACGGATGTGCCAATACCTTTTTCATATATCCTTTTCCCTGAAACTCTCTTAATACGACTACCATCGAAACAGCAACGTAGTCCTTCTCCTTCTTATATAACTTCGCATACAGCTCTCCGCTGGAGCTTGCCACTGCCATTACGCCCGAAAATGTCATTTCCCGCAGCATCCGGAATACCATATGGATTGCAGGCTTGATTTTCAGCTTCGTTTTCTTATGCCAGTACGCAAGGAAGCCTTCATGCCGGTCGGAGGTTGTATATAACACTCCTTCCTTATAAAAATATTCTGTCATGATTTCAAAGGCTTTTATCATATCCTCTCTTGATGCGGTTGCCGCTATACCGTCATTTTCCGCAACAAATGCTTCCCCTATACGAGTACCGTACTGAATCAATTCTTGATTTGTCATATATTCTACTTTTTGCATAAATCGTTCTTCCCCCTTTCTTCATCTATTCAGCAACCATGTCAATATGTAACTACCTTTACCCTAGAACCGCATATTTGATAATTAAACTGCAACTAACATCTTTATATTAGTTGCAACTAACTATCTTGTCAACAAAAAAGTTAGCCGAAGCTAACTTTTTAGACTTTACTTAAATTATATCGCCTATAATTCATAGCCGTTTTTCTTTAGCAGCACGCGGGCAGTATCTATGGAATCAATTCCCATCTTATTCTTTACCGGAGCAAATTCTTTTTCCCGATCAATCTCAAACACCAGGCAATCCTCCATTTCGTGAATCAGGTCTAATGCGAGCGTTTCGTATTTATATGCATTCGGCTTCGTTGGATTGACCAGCACCCCGGAGGCATCCATATACGGAACCGCCTTTTTTACCACATGAAGTGGCATCTGAATCTCTAGGGTTTCCTTTAACCGTTGAATCGGGAACAAATAATTTAGCGTCACACCATACCCATATGCCAGGGAACCGTCCGCCTGCCTGAGATTCTTCATTTCCTCGGACAATTCATAATATTCTATAATATGCGGTTTTCCGTTTTCCTTACAAATAGCCCCTACCTTTTCCTCAGAATTTGATTTACGAACCACCTTGGCACCACACATTTTCCCGCTGTCAATGGTTGCACCCAGAAATACCGGGTCTGCAATCCGCTGTAATACATTATCCACCGAGAATACATTTATCCATTTCACGTTAGAGGAAAATATATGCTTTAATAGTCCGACTCGTTCCATCGAGCGGAACCAGCCTCCGTTTCCGTTTGGTGCCATCGCAAGAGAATACTTTGAGGTCATCAATATCCTTCCCTGAAAATCTGTAACCGGATTTAACTCCTGTACAAAAAAGGTTACATAGTCTGCATTGTATCCAAAATAGTCATGCTCCTCAAAGAAATTAACCGTACTGGTATAATTAATGTCACTCGTCATAATATAAAGCGGAATCCATGTACCTGCCTGCCGAACCACATCCATGGTATGCTCCAACAGCAGTTCAAAAATTGAAAGCTCCCGCGTAATTCCCATATTAAAGCAGCCCTTCGGCTTATCATAGCCCAAGCGGGTTCCCTGACCACCCGCCAACAGCAATAATGCCAGCTCACCTCGCTCAATACTCTGGATACCGACCTTTCGATAATACTCCTGCTGTGCCTGAATATCCGCCAATGCCAATGCCCCTAACGGTTCTATCACTCCGGTATTCGTCTTATGCTCTTTTTGGACATAATCCATAAAGGACCAGTCCAGATTCGCAATCTGTGCAAACAGCTTTTCCTTTTTACGATGTGACAATTCACCTACATAAGTAAGTAAATGCTCCTGATGATATTTCTTTACGAACTGTATTACCTGTTCTTCCATACTGCGTACCCCCGGATTCTTTCTGTCTTCCCCACTCTCTATTTATACGCTCGCGTAGTAATACTGAGTCTTATATTCTTTTCCGTAATTCATGTCTGACTTTAGTTCCCGCTCAATCAGAACAAACGCAGATTCGATTACCTTGTCCATATCATAGTATCGGTATTCTGCCAACCGGCCTCCGAACAAGACGTTTTTCTCCTGCTTTGCCAATTCTTCATACTTCTGATATAATTCCTGATTTCTTGCATCATTTACCGGATAATACGGCTCCATGCCCTCCTGCCATGTAACCGGATATTCTCTGGTAATTACAGTCTTTTCCTGTGTACCAAATTCAAAATGCTTATGCTCAATAATACGGGTATACGGTGTCTCTCGGTCTGTATAATTCATCACAGCTACGCCCTGATAATTTCCCATATCTAATAGCTCTTTTTCAAATCTCAGGCTCCGGTACTCCAGCTTTCCATAGCAATAGTCATAGTATGCATCCAGCATACCGGTATACAGTACCTTTTCACCCATTTCACTGTATATATCACGTTTTTCATTATAATCTGTGTTAATTTCCACATCGCAGCCATCAAATAAGGCATCAATCAGTACATTATAGCCGCCAAACGGAATCCCCTGATATAAGTCATTAAAATAATTATTATCAAAGGTATACCGCACCGGAAGCCGCTGAATGATAAAAGCCGGCAACTCGCTGCAATCTCTTCCCCACTGCTTTTCCGTATATTCCTTTACTAATTTACGGTAAATGTCCACACCTACCTGCTGAATAGCTGCTTCCTCCAGATTACACGGCTCTCCGGTAATACTTTGGCTCTGCTGTGCAATTCTTTCCTGAGCCTGCTCCGGAGTCTTTACATCCTGCCACATTTTGGTAAAGGTATTCATATTAAAGGGGAGATTATATAACTCTCCATGATAATTTGCAATCGGTGAATTGGTAAACCGGTTAAAGCTCACCAGGGAATTTACAAATTCCCACACCTTCTTATTACTGGTGTGAAAAATATGGGGACCATATTTATGCACATTAATGTCTGCTATTTTTTCACAATACAGGTTACCGCCAAGATTCTGACGTTTTTCCACTACCAGACATTTTTTACCATTTGTCGTTGCGGCATATGCAAATGTACCTGCAAACAGACCACCGCCGACAATCACATAATCGTATTTCTTCATACTTCTATATCCTCTTCTTTTACTTCCTGAAACACGAATTCTCTCTCGTCCTCTTCTCCAAACGCCTCCGTACTATCTGACTTTAACAGCACCAGTACCGTCTGAAACAGCAATTGAATATCCTTAAAAATACTGTAATTTTCAATATACATCATATCCATCATCAGCTTATCCTTCGGTGTCGTATTATATTTGCCGGACACCTGTGCATAGCCTGTAAGTCCTGCCTTCACACGAAGCCGATACTTAAATTCCGGCAATTCCTCGGTATATGTGTATACATTTTCCAGCATTTCAGGTCTGGGTCCTACAAAGCTCATTTCACCCTTCAGAATATTTAATAGCTGCGGAAGCTCGTCGATGCGTGTCTTTCGCAAAATTCGTCCCGGCTTTGTAATACGGTCATCATCCTTTGTAACCGAACTGTTTTCTACATGCTCTCGCATGGTCCGGAACTTATATACCCGGAAAATCTTTCCGTTAATCGTTGCCCGGTTCTGCTTAAATAACACCGGACCGCCGTCATATAGCTTAATTGCAATTGCACTGACTAACCATATCGGAAGTGTAACAATTCCCATTAACAGGGATAATCCGATGTCCATGGAGCGTTTCATAATCCGCTGCTCCATCGTCAGCCCCTTTACATTGTAATTCAGAAGCGAAATATCATCCAGCAGATAGAACTCGGAGCTAAATTCCATAACGTCTTCTATCTCCGGATTAAAATACACATTCTTTCTTGTCCGATAACAATAGTTGCATACCTCTGTACGCAGATGAATCGGTATATCATAAATAAATACCGTATCGGCATCCTTTAGCTTACGTAACAGCATTTTATCCCGATAATCAAATATATCCACAACCTCATACTGCTTCTGGTACTTTCGCAGTCCTCTGGCAATCTCGTCTAAGCTTGCCTGTGAAGATGTTACCACACAGCACTTTTCCGGTTGGTGAATCTTAAAGAACAACGCATTTCCCGCATATACCGCAATGATAATTAGTATTAGCTGCAATATATATGCCAGTACCAAATCCGTCAAGCTTCGCAGACGGAACGCATAAATACTTGGTGTAACCGTATTCATAATCATTAACTGCAAATACGAAACAATATCCGTACACAGTATCGCCAGTGCCAGTGAATAAATGATGGGCTTACTCTTTCTTCGTCCAACATCATATTTTCCGTAAATAGACAAGAACAATAAACCCACTATCACGTAGGTCGTAACTGTAATACCCAGTGTACGTGAAAGCTGCATCAACGCAAAGTTCTCGCGGCCCAGCAACAGAATGTAAACCACCATAATTGCCAGATAAAGCAGCCCCTTTATTACCATCCATAAAATCGTTTCAAATCTGCGAAGTTTCACGCTTCTCATAGCATACCTCATAATTCAGGTCTTTCTAAAATCCCGTTTGTTATCTGTCAGGAAATGCCAACGCATTCTTTCAACTATTATAGTTGTTATCTACTATTTTGTCAAAACTACTTCAAAGATATACGCTGCCTGCTTTGCCGTATAATTCTTTGCCTCCGAATCTGCCTGTCCCGGCATTCCGTCCAGATATACACAACCCCCGTTTTCTCCCAAAATAAAATATCGTAATTCTCCCGTATAATCTACCAGAATCGGATAACCGTCAAAGCTTTCGCCTGTATTCTCCAAGCGGTCCTGATAGTCCGGAATCGGCTCAATGTGAAGCACTGCATAATCCTCCCACTCCGGCATCTGCACAGACAACAGCATACTGACTGCATCATAATCCGCGGTTACCGTAGACGGGGAACAAATGATATAAGCAGAATACGGCATTTCCTCCCGAAATACCACATGGTAATCTTCAAACACCGGCTCTGCACCCATACCGGTTATCAAATCTGTTACGGTTTCATCCGCAGAAGCCGGGGTGATGGCAGTTCCCATCTGCGCCAGCTCCGTATATAGCTTATCCAATGTAATGGTACGTTTTTTCACCAAGTCAGACCAGTATTTGACCTCATACGTCATGTCATATACGGTCAGATACATCTGTTCCTCTTCGGATACGGTCTTGGTATTCTCCTGACGATAAATCGTGACTGCATCATCCGTATATACTGCTTCCCATTCCTCCAAGGAAGGTGCCTGTTCCGGACATTGCAGCGTTACCTTCTTGCCCTTTACGTTTAACATAAACTGCGTATCATATGCCGCAATCAGTGATTGATTGTAAACCCAGAGCGTCTGTGTCTCCGTAAATACATACTTCTGACCGTTTACCTCAAATGAAAATCTGGCTCTGGTTCCCGGATTCTCTGCCGGTGCGACAGCCGCCGGAAGTTCAACCGGTATCTTCCGATAATTCTGGCTTACGCTTGGCGGAATAATTTCCATCGTTGACGCTGCTCCGGCTTCCTCTCCCCCATTGGAAGGAGTCGCGTCTGTCTCTTTGCTTGCCTTACACCCGGTTATCAACAGCCCGAACATTCCCAATATCAGGCATAACCATACTATACGTCCTCTCATTTTGACCCCCTGATTATAAATTATATGATTCCAGAACAGGAACGCCTTAGCGTTCCTGTCATGTAAGCTCTTTTATTCCGTTTCCTGTGTTTCTTCTACAATGGAAATTCCCAATTCCTCTAACTGCTTTTCGTCTACCGTATTCGGTGCCTCACTCATCAGACAGGAAGCATCCTTTACCTTCGGGAATGCAATTACATCCCGGATGGAATCCTGCTGTGCCATCAGCATTACCAAACGGTCCAAGCCGTATGCAAGACCTGCATGTGGCGGTACACCATACTTAAATGCATTTAACAGGAAACCAAACTGTTCATACGCACGTTCCATGGTAAAGCCAAGTGCCTGGAACATTTTCTCCTGTACATCGTTCTGGTGAATACGAACCGAACCTCCGCCGATTTCCGTACCGTTTAACACAATATCATATGCCTTTGCCCGAACTCTGCCCGGCTCTGACTCAATATATTGCAAATCCTCCTCCATCGGCATTGTAAACGGATGATGCATTGCTTGGTATCTTCCAAGCTCCTCACTCCATTCAAGCAACGGAAATTCTGTAATCCATACAAACCGGTATTCATCCTTATGAAGCAGACCAAGCTGATTTGCTATCTCCAGACGCAACGCTCCCAGTACATCATAGACCAGCTTGCTCTTATCTGCGGCAAAGAGCAGCAAGTCACCCGGCTTACCCTGCATTTTCTCAATCAGAGCAGCCATTTCTTCCTCCTTCATGAACTTTGCAAAGGATGACTTATAGCTGCCGTCCTCCTGAATTGCAATATATGCAAGTCCCTTGGCTCCATATCCCTTTGCAAAATCAACCAGAGCATCTATCTTCTTTCTTGGCATAGCACCCTGTCCGTTTGCGTTAATTCCCCGCACACTTCCGCCATTTTCGATTGCACTCTTAAATACAACAAATTCACAATCCTTTACAACCTCTGTCACATCACATAATTCCATACCAAACCGCAAATCCGGCTTATCGGAACCAAACCGTTCCATAGCCTCACGATAGGTCATACGCTGAATTGGTAAAGATACTTCTTCATTCAGGCATAACTTAAATAAATATGCAAGCAGTCTTTCATTTACATCAATAACATCATCTACATCTACAAAAGATAACTCCATATCAATCTGTGTAAATTCCGGCTGACGGTCTGCACGTAAATCTTCATCCCGATAGCATCTTGCAATCTGGAAATAACGGTCATATCCGGAGCACATTAATAACTGCTTATATATCTGTGGAGATTGCGGCAATGCATAAAATTGTCCCGGATGCACCCGGCTTGGCACCAGATAATCTCTGGCTCCCTCCGGTGTAGACTTGCACAAGGTCGGAGTCTCAATTTCAATAAAGCCTTCCTCTGCAAGAAATGCCCGCGTCAGAGTTGCAATCTTGCTTCGCATCATAATATTTCTCTGTAAATCCGGACGGCGAAGGTCCAGATAACGATACTTCAGGCGAAGCTCCTCCTTCGTCTTACTGTTCTCCTCAATCGGGAACGGCGGAGTATCTGCTTCTGCCAGAATCCGGATGTCCGTTGCGATTACCTCTATATCACCGGTTTTTAAGTTTTCATTCACAGCACCGCCACGCTTTGCGACCGTACCGGTAATGGCAGCTACATATTCTGCCCGCAGCTTTTCTGCCTTGGCAAAGCTTTCTGCTCCGCACTTTGCTTCTTCAAAAATAACCTGTAGGATTCCGCTTCTATCCCGTAAATCAACAAAGATAATTCCACCCTTGTTCCGGCTCTTTTGTACCCAGCCCATTACGGTTACGGTATCTCCTATCATCGTATTATTTACTTCTGTACATCTGTGGCTTCTGTGAAGCCCCTGCATTGACTCTGCCATTTTATAGCCTCCTTACATTCTATCCGCAAAAAATTCCTCGAACTGTGTATATCCTTCTGCTTCCATCTGTTCTTTCTGGAATTTCTTATTTTTCTTCATGATTGCAATATTTACGATTGCACCATCTTCTCTTGCCTTCTTCGCCTGATTTAAAATCACAAGCAACTTATCTGCCGGCATATTCTTTTCGATTAAATATGCTACCTTGTGACCGGTTCCCGGAATCTGGAAATCCCGCTCTAACAACAGCATGATGATACGTTCAAATCCAATCGAAAAACCACAGGCAGGAGTTGCCTGTCCGGTAAATCGTCCTATCATTTCGTCATAGCGTCCGCCGCCACCGACAGAGCCGCCAAATTCATCCATGGATATTTCAAAAATCGGTCCTGTATAATAAGACATTCCGCGTACCAGCGTCGGGTCAAATGCCATCTTAAAGTCTGCACTCTTGGTACTCTCAACACTGGCAATAATGGTCTTTAGATTCTCTGCAACCTCGTCCGGCAGACATTCGCCCAATGTGTCTTTTAAATACTGTACTCCGGCAGCATCGGCTGTTATCTTTCCGAACAAATCCAGATATTTACTTACGGAAGTCTCCGCATAGCCTTCCTTTAACAGTTCTTCCCGCACACCGTCAAGCCCAATCTTATCCATTTTATCCAGTATGATAAATACAGTGTCATAGTCAGCCTCGGCAAATCCGCTGTAAGCTGCCATTGCCTTTAAGATTCGTCTGTCATTGATACGAATGGTAAAATTATGGAAGTCCAGCTTGCCTAACAATGTCGTGGTAGCAAGAATCAATTCAATCTCCGCCAGAATGGTAGGCTCGCCTAAAATATCAATATCACACTGCATGAACTGTCTGTATCTGCCCCGCTGTGGCCGGTCTGCTCTCCATACATTTCCCATCTGTAATGCCTTAAACGGTCCCGGCAGCTCATTTGCATGATTGGAATAATACCGGGAAAGAGGAACCGTCAAGTCATATCGCAGACCACCGTCTACCAAATCCAGCTCTTCCTTTGCTTCCTCAAGCTTTAGCTTTTCTCCCCGCTTTAATATCTTGAATATCAGCTTTTCATTTTCTCCGCCCTGCTTACTGTTCAGATTCTCAATATGCTCTACACATGGGGTTTCTACTGAACAGAATCCAAAGGTCTTATAGGTATCTTTAATTAATGCAATACAATAATCCCGAATTGCCATCTCCTTTGGTAATATGTCCTTCATGCCGGTTACGGGCTTCTTCTTCATTGCCATCTGACTGTCCTCCAAATTTATATATTCACACTTATTCTTGATTTTCTACTACAGTAATGGATTTTCCTTCAATTTCTTCCAGCTCCTCCACTGTACTCTGATTATGAATGACACTTTGAAATGCAAGAAATACCCGCATATCAAAATTCTTTACCTCATCTATCAGCAACCGGATTGCGGTATCAATATCAAACGCTTTCCGGTAAGGTCGGTCGGAAATTAACGCAGCAAACACATCGCATACCCGCAAAATTCTGGCACCCAGCGGAATCTCTTCCCCTTGCAGGTTAAACGGATAACCGGATCCATCATAGTTTTCATGGTGATACAGCACCATATTACATATATTGTCGGAAAAACCCTCCTGTCTCAGAATCTGCTCCCCAAGCTGGGCGTGCCGTCTGATATACCGGGTCTCCTCTATTTGCATGGTGTCCTCCTGCCGCCCATATATGTAACGGCTGATTTTCAGCTTACCAATGTCATGCAGTATACCCGCCAAGGCTATTTCCTGAACTTCTTTTTCGGGCAAGCCCAATTCTCTTGCAAGCTTACCTGCCAAATCACTTACACAGATTGCATGCATCAATCCGGCATTCAAATCTTCGCTTAAATAATTGTTAATGGTGTCACCACTAAATACATCTCTTGCTGTATCCATCTTATCTTCCACCGCCTTATTGCCTTACGCGAGTTCGTGAAGTCCCAACTCATCTAACTTCTGCCGAAATCCATCCCGCTTCCGTCCTATCATTTCCTGAGTTCTTCGTATATAATCCTCCAGATTCTTAACTGTCTCTATCCGTTCAATTCGATTCTCTGCCGGAAAGGTCAGCTTCGTGGAGGTTCCTGCACCTACAGCTATAATATCCATTTTTTCTTCCATAATCAAGACATTATAAAGACATTCTTTTCCGGGCTTTGCATATCCGACATTTTCCAGATTTCCCGGTATATTTTTCTGCCGATACAAATAATACGGAACCATACCAAGCCGTCTGGCATATGCATCGCCCAGCATAAGCATTTCATTCGTGCTTCCCTTAATACTATCCTGATACCGTTGCATCTGTATATTCAGCTCTGCGGTTCGTTTAATTGCAAGGGAATGTATCGTCAAACTTTCCGGTGCCATTTCATAAATGCAATCCAACGTATACCGTATATCATCCAGTGTTTCTCCCGGAAGCCCTACTATCATATCCATATTAATGTTATCCATGCCACAGTCTCTTGCCATACGGTACGCCTGCTCTGTCATGTCTGCCGTATGCGCGCGTCCAATATATTCCAACGTCTGATTGTTCATGGTCTGTGGATTAATGCTGATTCTTGTAACCGGCTTCTCATGCAGCATCCGGAACTTTTCTTCGTCTAAGCTATCCGGTCTGCCTGCTTCTACCGTAAATTCCCGTACATACTGCGTATCAAACAATGTGTAGACCTTATCAATAATCTGTGCCAGCGAATCCGTATCCAGTGCAGTCGGTGTACCGCCACCCATATAGACTGCCACCAGCCGTTTGTTACGGTAAGCCTTGGCTACATATTCCAGCTCCTGAAATACAGCATTCAGATATGCCGGAATCTCATTTTGAAAGCGTTCGATCGGATACGAAGCAAAGGAACAATACAGACAACGGGACGGGCAAAACGGAATTCCTATATATAAGCAATACTCCTCGGTATAACGAAAGGGTTCCAGTAATCTCTGCTCCTGCTTTGCAACCTCATAACAAATCTCGCCCTTCTGTCTGGTAGTCAGATACAGCTCCTCGTATTCACGAACAATATCCTCTTTTTCCCAACCGGACTCTAAGCGGGCAGTTGCAAATTTCGTAGGACGAACTCCCGTCATGCTTCCCCAAGGCAGTGTCTTTTTACAATATCGGCTTAATAAATGATAGGCTGCCGCTTTAATCGGATTTCTCGCTTCCTTCTTTTCCTTATAGAAGCACTCTGCAACCTCCTCATCCAGCTTCTCGCCGGACTCCCACAGACTCATCGTTACCCGCTCCGATGTAAACTCCGCCTGAAAGGTAAGTCTGGTATCAGCCTCTGTCAGCACAATCTTTTCTCTTGGTATAAACGCCTGAATCATGGTACGAAAATCGTTGTCATAATCCGGCACTGTCTGATTTAAATATATCAAAGCAACGCTCTCTCTCTAATACTCTGCTAAAAACGGATTGGATACTTTTTCTTTTCCGATGGTGGTCCGTTCATTATGTCCCGGATACACCTGTGTATCATCCGGAAGCACCAATAACTTCTCCCGAATATTTTTTACCAGTTGAATCCCATCTCCGGTTGGAAAATCTGACCTTCCGATGCTTCGGGAAAACAAGGTGTCTCCGCAAAAAAGCATATGATTTTCCTCCAGATAATAGCATATGCCGCCCTTGGTATGTCCCGGAACCAAAATACAGCGGAGCTTTGTTCCCAGCATTTCGATTTCCTGTCCGTCCTCTAACTGGACATCCGGCTTCAGCGTTACTACCTGTGGGCAAAACATTGCCGACAGATTCTTACGTGGGTCTCCGAGTACCTCTACTTCCTCTGACGCCGCATACACCGGAACCTGGTGTCCTATAAGCTCCAACAGTTCCTGTACGCCACCTATATGGTCAATATGACCGTGTGTTAATAAAATTGCCTTACAATGCAATTGCTGATTTGTGAGCATATTACTTAGAAATCTGGCATTTGCAGCCGGGTCAATCATAATTGCATCCCGCGTTTTCTCGTTATATACCGTATAACAATTCGTTGCAAAATCACCTAGTTGATTGGTAATTACAATTATGGATTCCATATCCTTACTCCTTTAACCCATGGTTCGTTCAATGTCAATAATATCATCTATATTCCGTATCTTGGCAATTACCTTGTTTAACTGCTCTACACTGTGAATCTCAAATGCCACATTGACGGTTGCCTTTCCCTGCCGATTTGTCCGCAAGGTCATACTGGTGACATTTATCAGCATTTCTGTAAACACCTTGGAAATATCAAATACAATATTTCTGCGGTCAATTGCATAGATTTTAATATCCGTTACATACAGGGCATCCTGACTGTTCTCCTGCTTCTGCCATTCGGCTTCAATCAGCCGTTCCTTCTCTTCATCGGTCATTCCCAGCACATTGACACAGTCACTTCGATGAATAGAAACCCCTCGTCCCCGCGTAACGTATCCGACTATTTTATCTCCCGGAACCGGACTGCAGCACTTAGAGAAATGTACAGCCACATCATCAATTCCCTTTACCACGATGCCACCTCTGGAATGCTTTGGACGCTGTACAACCTCCTTCGTTTCGGATCCTATCTGTGCCAATAGCTCTTCATCACTTAAGGAATGGCAATGATCCCGCTCATATTCCTCTACCAGACGGTTCATGACCTGCCCTTCTTTTAATCCGCCATGACCGATTGCTGCACACACAGATTCCCAATCCCGGAAGTTATACTTTTCTGTTACCTTCGCAATGTATTCCGGCTTTGTATAATCACTAAGCTGAATCCCCTTTGTCTTACAGTAAGCATTCAGAAGCTCTTTGCCTCTGGTAATATTGTCTTCCTTATATTCCTGACGAAACCACTGATTAATCTTAGTCTTTGCCTGTGTACTCTTAACAATATTGAGCCAGTCCCGACTTGGGCCTTTTCCGTTCTGGGAGGTGATAATCTCAACCCGATCACCGTTTTGGAGCTTATAGTCAATCGTTACCTGTCGTCCGTTTACTCTGGCACCTATCAGACGGTTTCCTACCGCAGTATGAATACTATAGGCAAAATCAATCGGCGTAGAACCGGATGGCAGCGACTTCACATCCCCTGCCGGTGTAAAGCAGTATACCTGTTCATTAAATAAGTTCAGGTCTGTCTTGATACCGCTCATGAACTCCTTGTTATCGTCGGTTTCCTGCTGCCACTCCAGAATCTGACGCAGCCATGCAAGCTTGGCTTCTTCCTTTTCCTCACCGGTGCTTCCCTGCATATTTTCCTTATACTTCCAATGTGCCGCAATACCGTATTCTGCGGTCCGGTGCATATCAAAAGTACGAATCTGAATCTCAAACGGCTGACCGGACGGTCCAATCAGCGTTGTGTGCAGGGATTGATACATATTGGATTTCGGCATGGCAATGTAGTCCTTAAACCGTCCCGGAATCGGTGTATACATTTCATGAATCACACCCAATGCCGCATAACAGTCCCGGACGGTTTCCACCTTAATCCGTACCGCAAATATATCGTATATCTGGTCCAGCGTCTTATGCTGATTCACCATTTTTTTATAAATACTGAAAAAGTGCTTTACTCTGCCGTCAATCTCTGCCTTGATTCCCGCATTATCAATATGATGCTGCACATCCTTTACAATTTCATTGATAAATGCTTCCCGTTCCGTAATCCGCTCATTAATCTGTCTTGTTAAGTCCTCGTAAACATCCGGCATCAGATAGCGTAATGACAGGTCATCTAACTCCACCTTAATCTTGGAAATACCAAGGCGGTGTGCAATCGGGGCATAAATATCCATGGTTTCCCGGCTCTTTTCAATCTGCTTTTGCGGTGACTGATACTGCATGGTTCGTAAATTATGCAGACGGTCTGCCAGCTTTATAATAATAACCCGAATATCCTTTGCCATAGCAAGGAACATCTTACGGAGATTTTCTGCCTGCAGCTCAATCTTATCCTGTGAAAAATTCAGCTTTGTCAGCTTGGTGACTCCATCCACCAGCAGAGCAATTTCCGGTGAAAATTCCTGCGACAATTCATCTACGGTCATGACCGTATCCTCTACCACATCATGTAAGATTCCGGCAGCAATAGTCTCCTTATCCATTTCAAGCTCTGCCAAAATAATACCTACGCACAGTGGATGGATAATATACGGCTCTCCGGACTTTCGCTTCTGGTCCTTATGTGCCTCACTTGCCACCCGGTATGCCTTCTCAATGATGGTGGTATCTGTAGACGGGTGGTATTGATGGATATGTGTTATCAAATCCTGAAATAATTCGTCCGGTGGCGTAAAATCCGCCGGTGTACTCAGACTTTTCTCCTTGCGTTTTCCAACGGTTGCACCGCCCACTAAGGGTGCCTCCATGTTCGGAAACTCTACTGCATCCGTCTCGGTTGCTTCTGTTGCCTGTATTTTTTCTTCCATCTGATTACCACCACGCTTTCTGTCCGTTATCTTCTTTCTTCGTTTGTATCAGTATACGGTGATTCCCTAGAAAAATCAAGGGTATGTGGCAAATAGCTTTTAATCACTATCTGCATGGCACGTATACCGTTATATTCGTTAATAGACGGATAATAGGCTATATCCAAGGCTACCTTGTTCAGCCATCCCTTCATCATCTGGTCCCACTCTGCTTCTCCGAACCATGCCTTGATATTCTCCATAAAGGCTTCTACTTCAAAATAAATCCCTTCCATTCTGGCTCCGTTTTCACTCTCCAGCTCCAGCTTTAAGAGATTGGCGTTCCGCCCCATTACTCTTGCCGAAAGAACCTTTAGATTCTTTTGTGCAAATAACGGTTTTTCATTTCCTTTTCCGAATGGCTCTAACTGTTCCAGTTGTTCAATCAAATCAAAATGAATATAATCAATCGGCATCGGGACATCTATATACAGCTTCGGTGTAAGGTCCTCCTCCGTTAATTCGCATAATACATTGAGTTTATGCCGGAAATATTCCAGATTCTTTGCAGGTAACGAAAAGCCTGCTGCCATCGGATGCCCACCAAAGGCAGTTAATAAATCCTTACATTCTGTCAGGGCATCATGCATATTATATGCTTCAATGGACCTTGCAGAGCCTTTGAGCATTCCGCCCTCCGAATCCGTAACTATCAGGGTCGGGCGGTAATACCGCTCTCTGATACGCCCTGCGATAATACCCGCGAGACTCTCATGCGTATTTGGCAGATAAATTACCAGCACCCGGTCATCCGCCAAGGTCGTTGTTTCCACCTGCTCGATAGCCGCCGCTACGCCTGTCTGCGTCATTTCCTTGCGTTCATCATTGAGTGCCTTTAAGCGTTCCGCCCGCTCCAAAGCGGTATCATAATGCTCTTCTAATAAAAGCTCCATGGCAAGCTTCGCTGTTTCCAACCGTCCGGTTGCATTGATGCATGGTCCCAGCACGAATCCAAGGTGATAGGACTGTAGCTGATGCATTCCCAGATTATTTACCTTAATTAATGCACGCAGACCGTAATTACCGGTTCGATTCAGCTCTGCCAGACCGCGTTTTACCAGAATCCGGTTTTCGTCACGCAAATCCACCACATCACAGATGGTTGCCAATGCCACAAATTCAATGAACCGTTCTGCCTCCTGAACATCCACACCACATATCGCATATAAGGTCTGGATGAACTTATATGCAACACCGGCTCCACACAGATGCTTAAACGGATAATTACAATCCGGCTGCTTCGGATCAATCACCGCATCTGCCACTGACTGCAAATATTCCTTCTTTCCATCCTCGTCATATTCAAACGGAATATCATGATGGTCGGTTACTACTACCGTCATTCCAAGATTCTTGGCGTAGGCTATTGGAAGCAAGGCGGCAATTCCGTTATCACAGGTCAGCAGCACCTCAATCCCTGCATCATGTGCCTCCCGCACCATGTTCTCATTCATACCGTAACCGTCGGTTATCCGGTCCGGAATCCGATAATCTACCTGTGCGTTACATCTAAGCAATCCCTGATAGAGAATGTAGTTTGACATAATGCCATCCACATCATAATCGGAAATAATCCGAATCTTTTTTTGCTCTATAATCGCATTCTGAATCAGTTGAACGCCCTTATCCATATCCTTCATGCTATGCGGGTCATACAGGCTTCCGTCATCCCCTAAATATCGTTCAAACTCCTCAGGACTTACAATATCCCGGTTCCGGATTACACGTGCGATTACCGGGTCTATATGAAATTGTTCCGAAAGCCGGTAAAAATCCGCTTTCTTATTGTAGACTATCCATTTCTCATTCATTCCAAAAACCTCACAAGGCTGTCGGAACCGGTATATCCCTTCCAAACAGCCTTGTTTATCATTCCATGATTATCTCTATTTCTTTGTTGCTTCGACCTTCTCTTTTTTCCTTAGCTTGGTCTTCATATAATACCAAAGCGGGCCTGTGATACAGATGGATGAATAAGTACCGCCGAGAACACCTACCATCAGGGCAAGTGCAAATTCTTTAATTGCGGATACTCCTACGATATACAATACCAATACCATAACAAAGGTAGTCAGGTTCGTATAAATACTTCTGGTAAATGTCTGTGTAATACTGGTATTTACAATGGTTTCCAAGCCAACCTTCTTTTCATCCATTACCTTTAAGTTCTCCCGGATACGGTCGAAGATAATGATGGTTGCATTAATAGAGTAACCTACTATCGTCAACATACAGGCGATAAAGGTATTACCAACCGACAGATGTGCAACTGCGTATAAGGTAAATACAAACATAACATCATGCAGCAATGCAAGCACCGCACTGGCACCAAACCGCACATCCTTAAACCGGAATGCAATATAGATTAACATTAATATGGAAGCAACTACAACCGATACAATAGCATCTCTCTGCATTTCATTGCTGACAGTCGAGCTGATGTTCTCAACCGAGAAATCACCAATTGTAAAGTTCTGCTTTAAGGCTTCCTCTGCTGCCTGTCTCTGCTCAATCGTCATCTGCGGTGTCTTAATTACCATAGAGGTTGAATCCTGTACATTCTGTAATTGAATCTCAGAACCCGGAATACCGGTTGCTTCTGTCAGAACCGGAAGTATCTCTTCCTCTGCCTGCTCCAACGTATATGACTGGTCAAATTCAACCGTCATGGAGGTACCACCCATAAATTCCATACTGAAGTTCAACATATGTCCGATATTTTCGTTATTCTTATTAATTGGAAGGAATACCAGACCTGTAATTATAATTATGGCGGAAATTACAAAGCAGATTCTGCCGTTTTTCACATAATTTCCCGGCTTTCTTTCTGGAATTCTGCCATATAACTTCGGGTCTTCTGCTCCCAGCTCCAAAAATGCATTTAATAAAAGTCTGGTAACTACCAAAGCCGTAAACATGGATAATATAATACCCAGTGCCAAGGTCTGTGCAAAGCCCTTTACCGAGCCGGATGCCATAAACCACAAAACGGCTGCTGCAATCAGGGTTGTGATATTACCATCCAGGATTGCGGACATTGCCTTTTGGAAACCTGCCTTTACAGCCACCTTTACAGATTTGCCTGCTGTAATTTCTTCTTTAATTCTTGTAAATATGATGACATTTGCGTCCACCGCCATGCCGATAGAAAGCAAAATACCTGCAATACCCGGAAGGGTCAGTGTAACATCAAACAGATTCAGGCATAGTACCATTAATACGGTATAGCCAATCAATGAAAATACGGATACCACACCCGGAAAACGATATACCAGAATCATAATTACCGCAACAACTGCCAGACCAATCAAGCCTGCAAGTAATGAGGTATGAATTGCATCCTCACCCAGCTTAGCACCTACAATATTGGACTGTAATTCCTTTAATTCCAACGGAAGTGCACCAATACGAATGGTAGTTGCCAGATTATCTGCTGATTCATAGCTTTCCATATTGTTAATGACACAGGCACCGTCTGTAATTGCTGCCTGTACGGTTGGTGCACTGATTACTTCACCATTATAAATGATGTAAATTGGCTTCTGGAGGTTTGCCGCTGTTGCTTCCGCAAACCGCTTTGCTCCTTCTGTTCCAAACTCTAACTGAACCAGATATTCATTTGTTCCGCTGGAATTATCAATTGCTGCCTGTGCGACCTCAATATCCGCACCGGTCAATACGGTTTCGTATGCTTCTCCGTTTGCAAACAACTGATAGTTCTCTGGATCCAAAAATTCCAATGCACCCGGCTTACCTAATTCCTCTAATATCTGATTTGCATTTGCTACACCCGGAATTTCAATCGCAATTCGATTATCTCCCTGCTGGTAGACTTCTCCTTCTTTGCTGTACTCGTCTACACGCTTCTGTAAACGATATACGGTATCTGCCATATCTGTTGCCGATGCATTCTGGTCTTCTACCTCATATGTGATACTGACACCGCCTGCCAAGTCCAGACCTAACGTAATGTCCTCTGCCTTACCGGAACCCATCAGTCCAAAGATATCAATGTATGCGATACCCAGGGTTAACAGTAAGAACACAACGATAACCAGCACGCTTTTTACCTTTTGATTCTTCATGCTTCCTCTGTCTCCTTTTCTTCTTCGTCTGCCAAAGCAGCCTTAATCATAATGGCACACTCAATCCGCTTCTTCTGCAATTCACAACCGATGTCGTAAGCGTCCAAAATACTTCCATGAAAATTATAGGAATTTGCAGCACAACCACCGCTGCAATAAAATCTTGCAAAACAATTTCTGCACTTTTCCTTTGCATATACATTACAAAGCTTAAATTCGTCCCGAATGTCTTCTGCCTGGATACCGTCATATACATTTCCCAGCTTAAACTGCTCCTGTCCGACAAACTGATGACACGGATATAAATCGCCCCATGGTGTTACTGCCAGATATTCTGTACCGGAACCGCAGCCGGACAATCGTTTTGCCACACATGGTCCTTGGGTCAGGTCAATCATAAAATGGAAGAAATTAAATCCGTTTCCTTCCCGTTCCCGACGTACCATTTCTTTTGCAAGGGCATCATATTCCTCCATTAACTGTGGCAAATCCGCCTCCTGTATGGCATACGGTGCCTCCGGCGGTGCAACCACCGGCTCTACGGAAATCTGCTTGAAGCCCAAATCCGCCAGATGCAGCACATCCTGTGAAAAGTCCAGATTATGATGCGTAAAGGTTCCTCTTACATAATAATTGGTCTGATTCCGCAGCTCTGCAAACTTCTGAAACTTCGGAACAATAATATCATAGGTGCTTTTTCCATTTCTGGCAGGCCGCATATAGTCATTTACCGATCTTCTGCCGTCTATGCTTAAGACTACATTTGCCATCTCCCGATTGGCAAACTCCATAATATCATCATTTAACAAAATTCCATTTGTGGTAAGCGTAAACCGGAAGTTCTTATTATATGGCTCTTCCAGACTTCTTCCGTAACGAACCAATTCCTTTACTACTTCAAAATTCATAGTTGGTTCCCCGCCAAAGAAATCTACCTCCAGATTCCTGCGGTTTCCGGAATTTGCCACCAGAAAATCCAATGCCTGCTTTCCAACTTCCAGGCTCATCAGGGAACGATCTCCATGATATTCTCCTTCTTCGGCAAAGCAATATCGGCAGCCAAGGTTACAATCATGGGCAATGTGAAGGCATAATGCCTTTACCACTGTCTTTCGCCGCTTGAAATCCATTACAAACTGCTTGTATTCATCCTCGGCAAACAGCTCGCCCCGCTCCTTTAACAGTTCTACCTCGTCTAATGTCTCCCGAAGGTCTGCTTCGGAATACTGCGGCAGTCTGTTTTTTAAGTCTTCTAGCGTTGTATCTATCTGATTCTGATTATTTTCTTCATAGATTGCAATAACATCATATGTAATATCATCTACTACATGAATGGCACCGCTGCACACATCCATTACAATGTTATAGCCGTTATTTTTGTATTGATGAATCACTGTTCTTTTACCTCTATCCTGCAACATAGAAAAGAGGACAGCTTCACGTTCGCAGTCCTCTCTTCCGCTTACAGCTCATCTAAATAATTATCTCTTATTCTCGCAGGTCTGATTACCAACGGTACAAGAGGTCTTACAAGCGGACTGGCAAGATGTCTGACACTCGCCGCAGCCGCCCTTTTCCATCGTACTTTTCAATGTCTTATTCGTCAATGTCTTAACATGTTTCATCGAACAAAATCCTCCTTCAATTAATAGCTTTCATGAGTATATCACACTTTTTTACACCATGCAAGAACCTATCTAGTTCGCCTTATGATAACCAACCTCAAATGCTTTCTTGTTAATCTCAACGGTCTTTGACGGTACGGTCTTTTCAATCACCTCTAACCAGTCCTCTTCGGCATAATCCATATGCTGTGCTGCTATTCCTAATACTATTACGTTAAATACTTTGGCATTTCCCAGCTTCTTTGCCTCTGCCATGGCATCTACCGTATAGACCTTATATTTTTCCTGCAAGCCTTTTATGATTCCCTCCGGATACTGTGCAGCTCCGGTCACAACCGTAATCGGATCTATTCGCTGGTCGTTTACGATAATAACACCATCCTTTTTTAAGAAGTGTGCATAACGGAGAGCCTCCAGTCTTTCAAATGCAATCAATACATCTGCCTGTCCTTCCTCCACAATCGGCTCTGCCACACTTTCACCATATCTTACATAAGTAACTACACTTCCACCCCGCTGTGCCATTCCGTGCACTTCAGATAATTTCACATCATAGTTGGCATGCAGTGCTATTCCTCCCAGAATCCGGCTGGTAAGCAATGTACCTTGTCCGCCAACGCCCACAATCATGATATTTTTTGTTTCCATCTCTGTATATCCTCCTGTCTGTAATGACAATTCCTATTTCCGTATTCTGCTAACTGCTTATTTTGCGACTGTTTCAATAGCATCAAACTTACACAACTGCTTACATAAGCCGCAACCGTTACACATAGTCTCATCAATGGAGATGGTTCCGTCTTCATTCTTGGTTAATGCAGGGCATCCCGGACGCAGACACATACCGCATTTCTTACACTTCTCGGAAACCGGTACACACTTATTCGGGAATACATTTCCCTTTAATAATACACAAGGAGATTTGGTAATAATTACCGATACTGCATCCCTTGCAGTCTCCTCCTTTACAATCCGTTCAAGCTCTGCCGTATCAAAGGCATTTACCTCCACGACATGCTCTACTCCGATTGCCTTACACAACTGATAAATATTAATTGCATAGGTAGGCTCACCCTTCAATGTCTTACCGGTTGCTGCATGGTCCTGATGTCCGGTCATTCCGGTTGTGGAATTATCCAGAATCATAACCGTACCGGTTGCCTGATTGTATACCATATTCATTAAGGAATTTACACCGGTATGCATAAAGGTACTGTCACCGATAACAGCAACCCATTTCTTCACATAGTCTTTTCCCTTTGCCTTTTCCATACCGTGCAGAGAGGAAATAGAAGCACCCATACAGATGGTCGTATCTACAACATTAAGCGGTGCGACTGCTCCGAGCGTATAGCATCCAATGTCACCCGCTGCATGAATACCCAGCTTCTTAAGTACGGTATATACACTTCTATGCGGACATCCCGGACACAGAATCGGCGGACGTGCCGGCACCTGCTTCGGTGCTTCCAGTTGAAGCTCTTCATGCAGAATTGCCTTTCTCAGCATATTGGCACTGTATTCACCCTGCACCGTAAATATCTCTTTTCCATGGCAGGAAACGCCCCATGCACGTACCTGTTCTTCAATAATCGGGTCCAGCTCTTCTACAATATATAATTCATCTACCTTTGCCGCAAAGTCCAGAATCATCTGCTTTGGCAGCGGATTTACCAGACCCAGCTTCAAAATGCTGGCATTCGGTAATACTTCTTTTACATACTGATATTCAATACCGCAGGTAATGACACCGATTTTGGTATCCTTCATTTCCTCACGGTTTACAGGCATTGCGGCTCCGTCTGCTGCCATAGCAAGCTCTCGCTGCTCTACATAGACATGTCTTCCCTTGGCATTTCCCGGCATCATAACGAACTTCGCTGGATTTCGCTCATATGGTTTATCCTCCGGTACTATCCGTTCTTCCTGTGTTACCAAGCCCTGTGAATGGGATAACCGGGTTGTGGTTCTCAAAATAACCGGGGTATCATACTTTTCACTTAATTCAAAGGCATACTTCATAAAGTCCTTTGCTTCCTGACTGTCAGAAGGCTCTAATACCGGTACATGTGCGGCTCTTGCTACTGCACGCGTATCCTGCTCGTTTTGTGAACTGTAAAGTCCCGGATCATCTGCCGCTACCAATACCATACCAGCATTGACACCGCCGTAAGACATGGTATATAACGGGTCGGATGCAACATTTACACCTACATGCTTCATACAGCACATAGAACGCACACCGCTGATGCAGGCACCAATTGCAACCTCGGTTGCTACCTTTTCATTCGGCGCCCATTCTGCATATACATCCTCATACTTAACAAGACTCTCGCTGATTTCGGTACTTGGAGTTCCCGGATATGCCGAAGACACCTTTACGCCTGCCTCCCATGCACCTCTGGCAATTGCCTCATTTCCCAACATGATTTTCTTTTCCATCATTTGTTCCTTTCCTTTTCCTTATATTCCTATCATCCATTTATTCTCGAAGGTCAAAGCACCCCATGTTCCTTATCATACCACGTTTGGACAAACAAGACAATCTTTCGTGAAAAATCCGTTTGATATAATAATTCCTGTCAGCATCCGGCTTTTCAGGACAAAAGCTTAAGATGTGCCAGTCCGTTCCAGATTCCATCCGCATCTATATCCGTTGTAACATAATTTGCCCGTTCCTTAAGTGCCGGTATTCCGTTTCCCATAACAATGCCGGTGGCAGCGTACTCTATCATTTCGAAGTCATTGGAACCATCCCCAAAGGCAACGGTATCCTCTCTTGCGATTCCCATGGCATCCATTAACCGCTGCATACCGGTTGCTTTGTTGACTCCCTTTTTGGTAATTTCTCCCGAATAAATAATATCGCTTCCGAAGCTGCAGCCTGTCAGCTTAAAATAGCCATTTATCTGCTCGTCTACCTCTTTTTGCATTTCCGCTACGGTAGCATCTGAATGGATATAGACACCGCTTTCCATGCCTTGCATCGTTGCAGGATTTTCGCATATCTTCATATCCTTTCGAATCGTTTCCGCACTTTTGCCGCTGAAAAATACGTTCCGAATGGTTTCCCAGCTCTTTGCTGTTAAAAAGCTTCCCGGACACCCCTGAAGATAATATGCGGCTCGGTGTCTTTCCAGTAATTCTGTCAGCATTTCAAGTGGCTCCTGCTCTAAGGTGCTGCGATATAACAGCTCATCCCCATAACGGATATACGCTCCCGCAGATGCAATCACACCGTCAAAGCCCATCTCCAATAAAAAAGGATAAATCATGGTGAGAGGTCTGCCGGAACAAATGGCAATCTTATGCCCCTGTTCCTGAAGAATTTTTAATGCGTCTGCCGTACTTTGCGGAACCTGCATACGTGCATTTAACAGCGTACCGTCTATATCAAAAAAGATTAACTTACTCATAGTTTTAGCTTCCTCCTGCTTCTTGGTCTTTCATACCTCTATCATGAAATTATAACTTTTCATTGTCAACCACTAAAAAATCCCTGCCTCCGGATATTATCCAGACGCAGAGATTTTCCGTTAAATCCTGTTAGTTTGCATCTCTGATTATCTTTCGAATCGGAAGAATATACCCCGGAGATACAGACAGCTCATCAATTCCCATTTTCAAAAATGTCTCGGTTAATTCCATATCTGCTCCCAATTCTCCGCAGATTCCTGCCCAGATTCCTGCTTCATGTGCATGGTTTACCACCATTTGTATTAATCGCAGGATTGCTTCGTGATGCGGCTGATAGAAGCGGTCAAGTCTTGGATTCTGACGGTCAATTGCCAAGGTATACTGTGTCAAATCATTGGTTCCGATGCTAAAGAAATCAACCTCCTTTGCCAGCAAATCGCTAATTACTGCTGCCGCCGGTGTCTCAATCATGATACCTTCTTCTACCTTTCCAACCGTAATTCCGGCATCGCAAAGCTCCTTTTTCACCTCGGAGGATATTTCCCGAATCTGCCGTACCTCTTCCACAGAGGTAATCATCGGATACATGATTGCAATATTTCCGAATGCACTGGCACGAAACAATGCCCGAAGCTGTGTCCGGAAGATTTCCGGTCTGGACAAACAGATTCGGATGGCACGATAGCCTAATGCCGGATTATCTTCCCGCTCCAGTCCAAAATAGTCTACCTGCTTATCGGCTCCAATATCCAACGTCCGAATAATTACCCGTTTGCCTGCCATTGTCTCGGCAACCCGCTTGTATACCTGAAACTGCTCCTCCTCGGTCGGGAAATCCTTTGATTCCAGATACAAAAATTCACTCCGGAACAGTCCGATTCCCTCTGCGTCATTCATAAGAACAGTGGCTAAATCGGATACATTTCCGATATTGGCATATAAATGTACCGTTTGTCCGGACTTTGTTACCGTTTCTTTTCCCTTCAGGGTCTGATATAAGCGGTTTCGTTCTTCTTCCTCTTCCTTTTTTCTCCGGTATTCTGAGATAGTTGCTTCATCTGGGTCAATAAAGAGCAGTCCTTCCTTGCCGTCCACAATCGCCAGCCTTCCGTCCCATTCCTTTTGAATCCCGATGCCGATTAATGCCGGAATTCCCATGGTTCTTGCAAGAATTGCCGTATGGGAATTGGTAGAGCCAAGATGTGTAACAAATGCCAGCAGCTTGCTCTTATCCATTTTAACGGTTTCGCTCGGTGCCAAATCCTCTGCCACAACAATGACCGGTGTTTCTCCTAACTCACCTTGATTTTCCTTTCCGGCTAAGATTGCGACAACGCGATTAGAAATATCCTTTATATCTGCGGAACGTGCCTGAAAATATTCATCCTCCATGTTGGCAAACATTTCCGCAAAATGGTCCCCGGTTACTGCAGCCGCATATTCCGCATTGATTTCCTGACTTTCAATCATATTGGTAACGGAATCGTTGTAATCGTCATCCTCTAGCAGCATGCTGTGAACCTCAAAAATCTGAGCGTTTACCTCGCCAACCTCCTGTACTGCCTTTTCATACAAAGCCTGTAGCTGTTTGATTGCTTCTTCCTTGGCTGCTTCATATCGTGACAGCTCTGCCTGCACATCCTCCACATGTTTTCTTACAATCTGTCCCTGCTCCATGGAATAAAACAGAATCGGACCGATTGCAACCCCATTAAATACTTTTTTTCCTGTATACTTTTCCATAGGCCCCTTCTTTCATTTCTACAGATTTTCTTCAAAGAATGTCTGCATTTCCTTTGCAACAACGGCTTCATTTTCGCCTTCTACTTCTACGGTTACTACATCACCCTGCTTTACGCCTAATGCCATGATTGCCATTATTTTTCTGGCATCTGCACTTCCCTTTGCTGTCTTTAATGTAACTGTTGCAGATTTTTCCTTTGCTGCCTTTACCAACATTCCTGCCGGTCTTGCATGAATTCCTACCTCGTCTGTGATTGTGTACTGAAATGCTACCATAATGTTTCTCCTTTCGTTCTTTCCCTATGTATTGTTGTTTGACAATGCAGTGATTTTTATGCAAAGAGTTTAAAAAACCCGGACAGGTTAAGTCTTTCAGAAAATCAATTCTAAAACACTCAGCTTGTCCGGGTTATGCCAACTCAATGTTACACCCCGTAAGGAGTTATGTAATTATCACTTGCTTATAAAAACATAGTATGATAGATTTCTTCGTTTGTCAATCATCAATTTAAAGATTTTTCCCTTGCTTTTTTTCTTTTCTGCGAGTACAATGTCTGTAATTAAAACAGTTCTTCGGGGCAGGGTGTGATTCCCTACCGGCGGTACAGCCCGCGAGCCATATGGCATGATTCGGTGTAATTCCGAAGCCGACAGTATAGTCTGGATGAAAGAAGAGTCTATGTATTGCATATGTTCGTCCCCGGAATCCTTAGATTCCGGTTTTTTCATTTGATTATGCCCTGTTACCGCATAGGGCATTTTTTATGTTCCTGAAAGGAGACTTTTTATGAAATTAGCCATATTTTTTCCCGGAATCGGATACCATACAGATAAACCGTTGTTGTACTATAGCCGGATGCTGGCAAAGCAGCTTGGCTATGAGACTATCAATATTCATTATGATGATTTACCAAAGGATGTAAAAGGCTCCCCGGAGCGGATGAAATTAGCCTTTACCTGTGCCATGGAGCAGACGGAACAACAATTACAGGCAGTTGACTTTTCGGCTTATGAGTCCTGCATCTTTGTATCAAAGAGTGTCGGTACGGCAGTTGCCGCTGCCTATGCCGGACAACACCGACTGCATCCAAAACAAGTCTACTATACACCGGTGGAAGCATCCTTTTCCTTTATGGAGCCGGGCGGTATCGTATTTACCGGAACCAGTGACCCATGGGTTGAGACTGCAATTGTTGAATTAAACTGCAATCGTCTGGGACTTCCGCTTACTATCCTTCCGAATGCCAATCATTCACTGGAAACCGGGGATGTTCTTCAAAATCTGGCATATTTACAGAAGGTTATGAACGAAACCATGTCTTATATGAAGGGGGATTGATGACTATGATAAACGCAGACTATATGCGGCGTGCTATTGAATTAGCCAAAAACGGAATCGGGAAAACAAATCCGAATCCCATCGTAGGTGCCGTAATTGTAAAGGATGGCCGTATAATCGGCGAAGGCTATCATGAACGAATCGGGGGACTTCATGCGGAACGCAACGCTCTGGCAAGCTGTACGCAATCCCCGGAGGGTGCCACCATTTATGTGACATTGGAGCCTTGCTGTCATCATGGGAAAACACCACCCTGTACGGATGCCCTGATTGAACATAAGCTGGCACGAGTGGTTATCGGCTCCCGTGACCCTAATCCTAAGGTATCCGGAAAGGGCGTTGCCCGCTTGCGGGAGGCAGGAATTGAGGTTGTGGAGGATTACCTGCGGGAAGAATGTGATGCTTTAAATCCGGTATTCTTTCATTATATAAAAGAAAAGATGCCTTATGTTGCATTAAAATATGCCATGACAGCAGACGGTAAAATTGCTGCAAATACCGGAGCTTCTCAATGGATTACCGGAGAAGAAGCCCGCAATCATGTGCATCAGCTCCGCAACTATTACAGCAGTATTCTGGTCGGTCTGGGAACGGTTCTTCAGGATAACCCGATGCTTACCTGCCGGATTCCGGACGGAAGAAATCCGGTTCGGATTGTCTGCGACAGTCATTTACGGATTCCTTTAAACTGCAATCTGTGCAATTCCACAGATACCGCCCCTGTCATCGTTGCCTGCTGGGATGCTTCGGAGCAGAAACGACAGGCATTGGAGGAAAAGGGTGTTCAGGTACTGGTGGTGAAGGAAACGAATCATCGGCTGGATTTGCAGGATTTGTTATATCAGCTCGGTCAAAGAGATATAGACAGCATCTTAGTAGAGGGTGGCGGAACCATAAATGCTTCCTTTGTGAAAGCAGGTCTGGTGCAGCACATTTATGCTTATATCGGAGCGAAAATCTTCGGTGGCACGAAGCCGTACACTCCGGTTAGCGGTGACGGTATTGAATGCGTCAGTGACAGTCTTTTACTCTCCCACCCTAAGGTGCAGACCTTTGGTTCCGATGTACTGATTGAATATGACGCATAAATGAAGGAGGCAGTTATGTTTACAGGAATTATCGAAGAAACGGGAACCGTCAAAAAAATTATCGGACATTCTATCTCCGGCTCTATCGAAGTTCATGCCCGTAAGGTACTGGATGAAACACAAATCGGAGACAGCATTGCCGTAAACGGTGTCTGTCTGACCGTTACACATCTGAATGCGGACGGCTTTACGGCAGATGTGATGGCTGAGACATTACGGAAAACCAACCTCGGCTCCCTGCCTATCGGTGCCAGCGTGAATCTGGAACGTGCAATGGCAGCCGGCGGTCGCTTTGGCGGTCATATCGTCAGCGGACATATTGACGGCACCGGAACGATTCGCTCTCTCCGTCAGGAAGGAAATGCGGTATGGGTAACCATTCAGGCACCGGCATCCATTTTGCACCTAATCGTTATGAAAGGCTCCATTGCCATAGACGGCATCAGCCTGACGGTTGCAAATGTTGACGATTCCTGCTTTCAGGTTTCCGTAATTCCGCATACCGATGAAGAAACGACACTTCTTACCCGCAAACCGGGTGACATTGTAAACTTAGAAAATGATATTGTCGGCAAGTATGTAGAACGCCTGCTTACGCCGTATGAAAATCATTCCGGAATTACCGTTGATTTTCTGAGGGAGCATGGCTTTTAACTATCACATAAAGAAATCTATTCATATGACTTAAAGGAGGATTTGCATCTTATGGATTTTGAATTTTCAACAATTGAACAGGCTTTGGAGGCATTACGGGCAGGAAAGATTATCTTATGTACCGATGACCCGGACCGGGAAAATGAAGGTGACTTTATCTGTGCTGCCGAATATGCAACCGGAGAAAATATTAACTTCATGGCGGTACATGGCAAGGGCTTAATCTGTATGCCGATGTGCAAGGAGCTGGCAGATAAATTAAATATTCCGCAAATGGTATCCGAGAATACCGACAACCACTGTACTGCATTTACCGTCAGCATCGACCATGTAGACACGACTACCGGTATCTCTGCATTCGAGCGTTCCATTACTGCTATGAAAGCGGTGTCCGAGGATGCCCAGCCAAATGATTTTCGCAGACCGGGTCATATGTTTCCGTTAGTTGCCAGAGCGGGCGGCGTTCTGGTGCGTAACGGTCATACCGAAGCAACGGTTGACTTAATGCGGTTAGCCGGACTAAAGCAGTGCGGACTCTGCTGTGAAATCATGGCAGATGACGGACATATGATGCGGACACCGGAGCTTAAGGTAATTGCACAAACCTATAACATTCCGTTTATCACGATTAAGGACTTGCAGGATTATTGCCGTCTGCATGAAAAGCATGTCAGCCGGGAAGCAACCGTTAATCTTCCGACCAAGTACGGCACCTTCAAAGCCTACGGCTATGTCAGTAATATTACCGGTGAACATCACATTGCTCTGGTTAAGGGTGATATAGGAAATGGTATGGATGTTCTTTGCCGCGTACATTCGGAATGTCTGACCGGAGATGTATTCGGTTCCCTTCGCTGTGACTGCGGAGACCAATTAGCCAGTGCTTTACGCCAGATAGAAAAGGAAGGTCGCGGTGTGTTATTGTATATGCGGCAGGAGGGCAGAGGCATTGGTCTGATTAACAAGCTCAAGGCATATGAATTACAGGAGCAGGGCCGTGATACGGTGGAAGCCAATCTGGACCTTGGATTTGCTCCCGACCTTCGGGAATACTGGGTCGGTGCTCAGATTTTACGTGACTTAGGAATTAAGGAGCTGCGGCTTCTGACAAATAATCCAAGCAAGGTATATGGTTTGGACGGCTATGGCCTAACGATTAAGGAGCGGGTACCGATTGAAGTACCGGTTCAGAAATTTGATGCTTTTTATATGAAGACAAAAGAGCAAAAAATGGGTCACATTTTCACCCATCATATTGAATAAATTACACATCATTTATATTATTTAGGAGGATTGCTTTATGAACACATTAGAAGGAATGTTAGTTGCAAAGGACGGAATGAAGGTCGGAATCGTAGTATCCCGTTTTAACGAGTTCATTACCAACAAATTATTAGGCGGTGCGCTAGATGGTCTTGTCCGCCATGGGGTTGCCGAAAACAATATTACAACTGCATGGGTTCCGGGAGCCTTTGAAATTCCGTTGATTGCAGGAAAGATGGCAAAGTCCGGAAAGTATGATGCGGTTATCTGTCTGGGTGCGGTTATCCGCGGAGCTACCAGCCATTACGATTATGTTTGCAACGAGGTATCAAAGGGGGTTGCACAGGTATCCCTGCAATCCGAGATTCCGGTGCTGTTCGGTGTTGTAACTACCGAGAATATTGAACAGGCAATCGAGCGTGCCGGTACAAAGGCAGGCAATAAAGGCTATGATTGTGCTTTATCTGCAATTGAAATGGCAAATCTGATAAATCAGATATAATAAAAAATGTGGAGTCATATCACAATGGTATGGCTCCACATTTGTCTATGCTTCCGGCTTCTCTGCCTTTTTCAGCGGTTCTAATTGTGAGGTGCAGTGTGGGCATCTGGTTGCTTCCAATGCAATCTCACTCTTGCAATACGGACATTTTTTGGTTGTCGGCATTGCTTCTTTTTTCTTAATCAGCTTATCTCCTACTCCATTAATAACCTTAATCATACAAAAGATTACAAATGCTGTAATCAAAAAGTTAATAACGGCTGTCAGAAAATTACCGTAGGTCAATACCGGAGCCAAGTCCCCGCTTCCCAGCTTCACGCTCAGGTTTGAAAAATCCACGCCTCCGAAGATTGCCAGAATCGGCGTAATAATATCTGCATTTAAGGAATTTACAATAGATGTAAATGCACCGCCGATGATAACGCCGACTGCCAAATCCAAGGCATTTCCTTTCATAATGAACTTCTTAAACTCTTCTAAAAACTTCTTCATCTGCATTCCGACTCCTTCCTCGGTATCCGCAACCAAATTGTCATTTTATCCTATTGCAGTTTCTTTATTCTTGCAGGCTGTCAGCCTTCATATTCCGAACTGCCAAAGCCCAGAATTAATGCTGCTATCGGTGAAAAGATAGCTGAAAAGATAGCAAATCCGGTTCCCTTTCCGAACTTCTTCGCAATCATAAACCATGTAACGATTACAAATATTCCGTTTACTGCCGGAATTAATCCAAGCAAGCCAACCCATGCCTTTCCATATGCGATTCTGCCTAAGCAAAGCAGATTATAAATCGGAACAATGGAAGCCCAGCCATGCTCGCCTGCTTTCTTATAAATCTTCCAGATTGCAATAATCATTACAACGGCAAACACCAGAGACAAAATAGCTCCTATCATAGCTCCCGCCATAGATGCTCCGTCTAACGAAGAATATGCATCATAATTCTCGTACATTTTTTCTCCTCCTATAATATGGTTTAATTTTTCAGATATTATTATACTATCGCCCAATATTATATGTCAATTTTTATTGTTTTTTGGTTTCTGTTTACCACTTTGAATCCCACTCCGGAAAACTGCCTGTTTCATATCTGCGACATATGCACCAACTGTATCTACGGATGCTTTTCCTTCTGCTGCCACCAGCTTCACAATTGCACTTCCTACAATAACTCCGTCTGTCTCTACTCCACTGCTGACATCAACCGCATATGGATGCAGCTCTGAAATCAATGACCGGACATTTTGAGGGGTAAGCCCGCCTGCCAGAATATAAGGTCGATAGCCGGCAGGTATCTGTCTAATGTCAAACTGCTCTCCGGTTCCACCATACTGCTGCGGATGGAAGGCATCCAATAGGATTATATCCGTCTGACTGGTTGCTCCTCCTTTTATATTCTCTTCTGTTTGCACGCGTATTGCACGTATAATTGGCTTATTTATCCGTTCCTTTAATTCCCGAATATATTCCTTCGATTCATCCCCATGTAGCTGCACAACATCTATAGCATCCGCTTCGCATAATGTCGCAATATGTTCTATGCTGTCATTTACAAACACACCGACTGCCTGAATACCGGGATGGAGCTTTTCTTTCAGATAAGCCGCCTGCTTATCTTCTACCTTTCTTCGGCTGTCTGTAAATACAAAGCCGATATAATCGGGCTTCCATTCATTTACAATCGCAATATCCGCTACAAATATAACATCCTTGGGAACCAGCTTTCGCAGACGGACACTATTTTGTATATCCACCGTAAAATCCTTCAGGTTACGGTTATTTACGCCAATCAGTCTGGCTCCCGCCTGAATCGCGGCTTCTATCTCGTCTGCATTATGTGCCTCAACCAAGGCAGAAAGCCCAAGCTTATCGCAGATGGTAAGGTAATGCCGGATGGTGTCCGTATCCAGAACGGCACAGATAAGCAATACGGAAATACAGGCGGCCCCGCTTGCTTCATAAGCCTTTGCTATCTGCACATACGGAAATTCCTTTACTATCAATCCCTTAGACGGGGATGCTTTCTTCACTTCACATATGAACTGAATGTCGTTCTTTGCCAATGCCTGCTCGAATGCAAAGGGCGGCAGTTTGCTCCCGGTTCGTTCAGCCTGCTCCTTCATTGCAGCTTCCCTGACTGCTTCTTTCTCTCTCTGTATGCGAAGTCTGGTTTTCTCTACTATCTGCTCCAAAATCATATGCTTATCACCTTTTATCTTATTTCCCTGCCGAGCCTTATGAAAACTGATTGCTTGCTTTTATAAATCGTTCTAACTGTTCACTTGCTTTTCCGCTTTGAATGATTTCTCTTGCCTTTGAAACCGCTTCCTCCATGGTAATATCCTCCAGCATATAGATACATGGCGCAGAGTTTAATATGACTGCATCTGCCTTTGGTCCCGGCTTACCTTCAAAAATTTCCCGCATAATCTGTGCATGTTCTTCCGGTCCGCCACCGACCAAATCTTCCTTCTTACATTTTTGAAAGCCGTAGTCCTCCGGATTTAACACAAAGCTCTTTAGCTCGCCATCCCGAATAGAACAGCAAGTGGTATTGGCACTTAAGGATATTTCATCCAATCTGTCCTGTCCGTATACTACCATGCCACGTTTGACTCCCAGATTCACAAGCACCTTTGCCAACGGCTCTACAAGGGCTTCATCATACACACCTAATAACTGATAGCTTGCTCCTGCCGGATTTCCTAATGGTCCTAAAATATTAAAGACGGTCCGGATACCGAGTTCTTTTCGAACCGGTGCCACAAATCGCATGGCATTGTGATAGGTCTGTGCAAACATGAAGCAAAGCCCTATATCATTTAACACCTTCGCACTTTCTGCAGGTGAAATGGTAATCTTTACACCCAAGGCTTCCAATACATCTGCCGCACCGCACTTACTGGATACGCTTCGATTTCCATGCTTGGCTACCGGGATTCCATATGCAGATACGACTATGGATGAGGCGGTTGATATGTTAAATGAATTTGCCTCATCTCCACCGGTTCCTACGATTTCCAATACATCCATGTCATGCAGCAACCGTACACAATGCTCCCGCATACCTTCTGCACTGGCTGTATTTTCTTCAATGGTTTCACCCTTCATACGAAGTGCAGTTAAATATGCCCCCATATGAATCTGACTTGCCTCACCACTCATGATTTCGTTCATGACACCCTTTGCCATGTCATAAGAAAGGTCTTCGTTTTCTACTAGTTTTTTGATGGCTTCTTGAATCATAATTTGTTCTCCTTTCGTTTGGTTCAGGTAGGGGCTTGTGGCTTGGTTCGTTATAACGCACAAAAAGCTTCTGTCCCTGTTAAGGGACAAAAGCTTTAATCTTTTACTTCTGCGGTACCACCCAAATTGGTATTATATACCTACTCTTGCTTCTTTTGCCTTATATCCTGCAAAATCGCAATTTCAAATCACCCTCGCAAGTCCATTCATCAGGTTATCCACTGCCGTAATCTCACCACCTACGACTCTCTGGAGGCTTCACACCTGCCTACTCCTCTTGCTCATCGGTTTGTTTTATTAATATGTTTGACAGTGTACGCTGATTCAAAAAATATGTCAAACACTTTTTAGAAAAACTTTTGTAACTTTTGAAAAGGTTTCATATGCTTTATATATTTTGTTTGTTTTATATCTGTTACGGTAACACTGTTTCCATAAGTGCTGCTTTCATAACAGTATTTTGATAAATGGTGTCTTTAAAAACCCAAACAGCTATGTTATAGTATATATGCTTTTATTATATTCTTATTTCATAGGCAGATATAGTTCATCGGTAGAATGCTAGCTTCCCAAGCTGGAGAGGCGGGTTCGATTCCCGTTATCTGCTTGAATTGAAAAAATGTATAATGTACATCTGCCATCATCTTTTTCTGATAAATATAGCCTAGTACAAATGTAACTTTACAATTATTACACTTTATCTTGCTCACATGGTATAATATAGCAAAATCACTTGCTTACAAGGGGGATTTTGCGGAATGCATGGGGTGAGCAACTCTCACGATGTAATGAGGTGAAATTACTATTATTAATTATTAAGATACCGGAACTATTCTAATGAACTTGAACGGTATTCATTTACGAAAGGAGTTAAATCTATGCCCATTCAATATGGTCTTCTTACGAAGGAACAACTAAATGACATTACTTCTCTGCTTCCAGAGATGCAGCAGGCTGCGGCCACCGGAAGCATATATGCTGTTGGTGCTGTGAAAGACAATCGTATCTGTGGCGTTCTCGTCTTCCGTGTGGATGGAGAGCTTCTCATAGATATACAATATATTGCCGTTTCGGAGCCTTACAGACGACAGGGAATTGCTACCGGCTTGCTCGACTTTCTGTGCAGAAGTGCAGAGGAAAGCAACACAGCCATTTTCTGCACGTTTGCAGCGGTAGATTGGAATGAACCGCTTTGCCGCTTGTTTATTCGACGTGGTGACTTTACGCTGACGGAAGCGGAGGGCTATATCTGCCGTTTCCCTTGTAGGGAGCTTTCTCAAATCGAATTGAATGCGACACCGCCGGTCGGAACACGCATTGCCACATTCTACGACCTGCCGGAGCGAGCACAACAACGTTTCATAAATGAAATAAAGAAAGATAGTCTTGCGTTTTCTGTCGAACTTTATGCTGAGCGGGAGCAGATGCTTCGTTCGCTTTGCCTTTGTGTGGTAGATGCAGCAGAAAATGTTCAAGCCGCCTTCTTCTGTCAGAAACGAGAGCAAGATGTGGAATTGTCATTTGCTTACGGAATTCCCGGTCACGTACACGCATTGGCGGCATTAGTCGGTCATCTGCGTGAACTTCTTCTCAGCACAGGCGACCAAGTTTCTTATCTTCAGATTGCTGCAGTCACGCCGCAAAGCCGAAAGCTGGTCGAAAAACTGCTTCCGGAGCGGGAGATTCTTGAAAAATTCTACACAGCGTGCTGGGACATGAATGGAATATAGGAGGGTGAAAGTATGTGTACAAATAAGGAACTAAATATGCTGGATGCATCCAAAACAATGGATACACAAGCAGCAGTGATTTATGCGGAACAGCATGAGGAGCTTACCGACCACACCACTGCAATTGAAACAATGCAGGAGCAGCAAACACAGGTTGAAACACAAGAGGAGGTTCGACCTCATTTTTTAGATGCCATACCGTATCTCCCGGCTTCTATCAAGGTAGATGGGGAAGTTGTCACAAGAAGAAAAGAAGGTCATTTTGAGAAGAAAAAACGTAACACTTTTGAAAAGCAGTTCCAAAAGGCGAAAGCCGCTGAACAGAAATTGACCCAGACACGAAATACTATTGCTACCCGCACTATTGATGGGCAGGCTTCGTCCGTTGGATACAAAAACGAACGGGCAATATTGGATAAGCAGCTCAATCTTATCCAAGCACAGGAGGATGCAGATTTGGCTGCGGTAGATGTGCTGATTCGCCAGCAAAAAGACGGTGTTGCAGAAAAATCTGCCGACCCTGCTTCATCCGTTGAGGCTCTGACCGCAAAAGTCAAATGGGCGGCACAGGATAAGCGTTATGAGGCATATCATCAATTGGCACTCTCTATGGAGATTGGCAGCAAGGCACGCATAAACGCTATGAAAAAGGCAGAGGACGAAAAGGTACAGTCTGATGTGCTGAAACGGAAATACAAGGTGGCTTGTATGCCGCAGGGTGCGGAACGGACGCGTGAGGATTCCACCGTTAACCGTCATGAAAGATACGATATGCTCAAAGGCATCTTTCGTAAACCATCTATCTACTCCCACGAAGATGCTGAACTGACCTTTACGGATGAGAATGCAGATGTTATCCATCTGAGCAATATCGGACGTGCTACCATGGGCGGTACGAAAGCCATGTACGAATTCAAAGAACTGCACGATAATGCTCCCGCAAATGAGGTGCCTCAGCAATGGTTGTTCAAAGAGGCTACCAACTGTATCGGTATGGCAAAACCATCCGGTGCCATTGTTACAGGGGCGGCATATCTTCTGCAAAAGCAGCTTCGCGGTGACCTGTCCATCCCTGCCTACTGTGTACGGGTAGACAATAAGGTGGTTGGTTCTATTCAGAAGAAGATGCAGCGTGCAGAGGGCGGTGTTGACCTCTTTAAATGGCAGGCACAGGAGGATTTGACAGTCAATGCTCCGGATGCGGTCACAATGAATGACCTGATGAATGAACATACGCTGGACTGGGTGTTGTGTAACTTTGATACCAAGGGGGAAAACTTTATTAATCAAGCAGCCGGACACATCATTTCGTTTGACAAGGAAGCTTCCTTTAATAAGTTACTTGATGACGGCTCGCTTGCAATGTCCTATACCTATAAGCCTCACTCCAACGATACGATTTACAATACTATGTTTCGTGCTTACGCTGAGGGTACGGTTGACCTTGACTTGTTCGCTAATGAAGAGTCTATTCGCTCCATTGAAGCACAGGATGTACAACATTATGTAGAAATGTTCCGCGACACATTAGATGCTAAGTACAAGGCAGGAAGTAATGACCGAAGCGAAGCAGAGGAGCGTTTAAAGAACCGCTTTCGGACACTGCGTGAGACTTACCGCACTTTCTACACGAATTTGATTCATGAGCGGCTTAGTCATTTTCAGGGTGATTCTGAGGAACATCAACAGGAGCGGACCCGTCTTAATGCGTATTTGCACAATGATACATTCCGCTTCCATGATGAACAGGATTCTGCTGTGTAACTGGGTAAGAGGGATACATCAGACAAAGCAGTATATCACTAACCAATATTTTTACCGGAAAGAACAAGTGCAATATTCTTTCCACCGATGACCTATATAACTCCAAGGATTATTGTTTGCAATATTGAAAAGATATATGGTCTAAGTCCACATAAACTTAATATACATAAGGGTGATAACATGGCTACAAAATCATTTTTTAAAACAATCGATATTAAAGACCAGACTTCGGGAACAAAGCTCGCAGAAGCTTTAGAAAAGAGTAATTATATGAAGGACAAAGAAGTGCAGCTGCAAAGCCAGTCCAAAGAATTAAAGGGATATTCTGTCAAAATTTTCTTTGATGGATATTACAAATAAAATGACAAATTCATATCGTATACAGATTAATCTAAATAAGATAATCAAACACAAGTATTGGGCATAAAAATGCCCAATACTAAAAATGTAATCCCTATTCGTCTTACCTACCAGCAAGCATATGCATCACCGGCCTTATGATTGGTCGATTTTGCCAACTGCTTCAATTTTTGAATCTTATCAGACTTCATAATAAACATAATAATCATGCTCGGACGGGTTAAGCACTTTGTTTCGTATTTCATGGAAGCAATTGCATAATCGGTATCTCCCCATTCCTCTTCCAGCTTCTCAAGCCACTCAACCAGAGATTCCGTATCAACATCCGGGAATACGTCATAAAACAAATCCGGTTCACGCATTACAGGGTCTTTCAATGAATTTTGTATTATGTCATCACCAAACCACTCTTCATCAAACGGCAGGTTCTTCTTTGCTGCCAAAGCTCCCATATACTCCCGAAAGCCTTCCAGATATTCAAGGTCCTCCACCTGTACTGCAATACCCTTTTCAAGCAGAACACTCATCAATGCTCTCCATGAAAGCTCACACGTATCGGTTTCTTCCACCTTGTATTCCTTCAAATCTTCCGCATTCTCTGCATAATAAGCAGCGGTATCCATAAAATATCTGGATGCTGTCTCCTGTACGGAAGCATCATCTGTAATCAGTGCTACTATTTTCTCAAATGTTTCCGGTGTAACAACAACTTCCTTCTTTTTTCCAAATCCAAATAATCCCATATGCTTTATCCTCCCTTAGTCTAAGCATTTTCGTTAATTTATTTTTGCAAATGTCCTATAACAAAACATTTCTTACTTGAAATATTATAAATGGCAATTTGGTTTCATGCAATAGTATTATGTATTTCAGAAATTCCATCCAACAGTATATACGAAATTCTCTTATTTATCTATAGCCTCATGTTAGAAATTCCTGCTACATATATAATTATAAAGCTTTTTTATCAAGGTATTATTATGTCTATTCATGTCGTATCCTCCGGTGAAACCGTTTCCTCTATTGCAGCTATTTACGAAATACCTGTCGACACTATTATCTATGCAAATCAACTGGTTTCTCCCTATACTCTGGTTGTCGGTCAGGCTCTCTTTCTTCCCGACCCCATACCAAGCGCTCCTACACGCAGCGTTATTACAAACGGCTATGCCTATCCATTTATCACCTCATGGGTCTTAAATCAGACCTTGCCCTACCTTTCCCGCCTGTCGGTATTTTCTTACGGCTTCACGCCGGAGGGTGCCTTACTTCCCCCGCAGGTCGATGACAGCTATATGATTTCTCAGGCACTTGCAGTCGGAACCGCCCCCTTCTTAACCCTCACTCCTTTTGATGTTAGCGGACGCTTCAGCAATCAACTGATTTCTACCGTCATTAATAATCCGTCTGCCCGCTCACAGCTCATCAATAACCTCTCTGCAACCATAATTGAAAAGGGGTTTCAGGGCGTGGACATTGATTTTGAATATATTCTTTCCGAGGACAGGGTTACATTTGCACAATTTGTCACAGATGTAAGAATTGCAATCAATGAGCTGGGGTATCCTGTAACCGTCGCTCTGGCACCTAAAACCTCCGACAATCAACCCGGACTTCTATACGAAGGAAAGGACTATGCTCTTTTGGGAGAAGCCGCAAATGAGGTATTGCTGATGACCTATGAATGGGGCTATACCTACAGCCAGCCCATGGCAGTTGCTCCCCTTCCGAATGTCCGCCGCGTCGTCGAATATGCCTTGACACGTATACCGGCAGAAAAAATCTTCCTTGGCATTCCTAATTACGGATATGACTGGCCGCTCCCTTATGAATCAGGTGTTACGCGTGCCACTACCATCGGAAATGTCGAGGCAGTTACGATAGCCGCTGCATTTGGTGCAGAGATTCAATATGACGAAATTGCCCGGACTCCATGGTTTCAATACAGCAGTAACGGTATCCGCCATGAAGTATGGTTTGAAGATGTCCGCAGTATGCAGGCAAAATTCCAATTAGTAACCGAATATAACTTACGTGGCATGGGATATTGGCAGATTATGCGTCTGTTTCGTGCCAACTGGCTTTTGCTCGCCAGTCAGTTTCAGATTCTTAAATAGTCACTTCACAAGTCAAACAAAAAACGGAAGCATTAAACTAAACCGGAAGGCACGTTGACATTTTCTTACTGTCGCTGTTAGAATATATGCAGTCAGAATAATACGAAAAGGGAATGTTTGCTATGATAACACAACTACTCTGGGATTTGGACGGAACCATTTTAGATTTTAATGCGGCGGAGCATAATGCCTTACAGGATACCTTTGCCTCGTTCCGGCTTGGCCCTTGTACCGAACAAATGATTGCAGATTATTCAGCCCTGAATGACAGCTATTGGAAACGTCTGGAACGTGGGGAAATCACAAAGCCCCGGCTTGTCATTCAACGCTTTGAAGAATTTTTTACTTCCCTCGGACTGGATACCTCCATTGCACCTGCCTTTAATCAGGAATACCAGCTCCGCTTAGGAGATACCATCTGCTATCGCGACAATTCCTATACACTGGTACAGGAATTACATCCTCTGTACCAGCAATATATTGTAACAAACGGCCCTGTAAAGACACAATATCGTAAGCTGAAAAATGCCAAGCTTCTGCCTTATTTTGATAAAATTTTCATTTCCGATGAAATTGGGGCAGAGAAGCCTGCTCCTGCTTTTTTTGACTATGTTTTTCAGCATACTGCTTCTCACGATAAGCAGGACTTTCTCATTATCGGAGATTCCTTAACCAGTGACATTAAAGGCGGTATTCAGGCAGGCATCCGCACCTGCTGGTACAACCCTGCAAACCTTCCAGTTCCGGAACATATGAAACCGACCTATGTTATCTCCGACCTGCAAATGCTAAAAGACATTCTTGAAATCCGTTAAATGGGAATCAGCATTGCAAGCGTTCCCACCACAATCAACACCAGTCCAAGTGCTGCCTTTTTCGTTAGCCGTTCATGAAATACAAAAAAGGAAAAGGCAATGGACACCAGAATACTTAATTTATCAATCGGAACTACTACGCTGGCATTTCCTTCCTGAAGTGCCTTATAATAGCAGAGCCATGAGGCTCCCGTTGCCAGTCCGGACAGACAGATAAACAGCAGCTCTTTTTTCGGGCTTTGCGAAATCATATGCTGCCTTCCTGTCACAAATACAAGTACCCATGCCATCAGCAATACAACGCAGGTACGGATAGCGGTTCCAAGATTTGATTCTACTCCTTCGATTCCAACCTTTCCCAAAATTGCAGTCAGACTTGCAAATATTGCAGACAACAGTGCATAAAGTAACCAGCTATGTCCGCTTTTCTGCTCGCATCCATCTTTTTGTTCCGGCTCGCTGTTTTGCTCGTATTCCCTGTTCTGCCCGGAAACTTCAGTTACTGCTTCCCTTTTTTCCTTCTTCTGTATCATAAGATAGGTGCCGACTGCAATTGCTACAACCGCACAGCCTTTTAGCCATGTCATGGGTTCTCCAAGAAAAATCACCGCCAACAGAATTGTCAGTACCGTACTGGACTTATCAATCGGAACCACTTTATTTACATCACCACGCTGCAACGCCTTAAAATAGCAGAGCCATGAGGCTCCCGTTGCCAGTCCGGACAAAATCAAAAATATCCACGTCTTCGGTCCTATTGCGGCAATACTCTTAAGCGAACCACTAATCAGTACCATTAACCATGAAAACACCAATACAACTCCGGTTCGAATGGCAGTTGCAACATCCGAATCTGTTTTTTTAATTCCACACTTTGCTAAAATTGCCGTGATTCCTGCAAAAAAAGCAGAACCAAACGCAAATCCTATCCACATAGCTTCTCGCCTGATTTTCCACCGGCTTCTGACAGCCCTTCGGTTTCTGTACCGGCTTCTCCTTTATTTTCCTGCGCAGCTTCTTCTTCGTCCTCTAGCAGACTTTCATATTCCTTTGGCTCCTTCTTCGGTGTACGCATAAGCATTGCCTGTGCATACAATTCCGGATAATGTTCTCTTAAATACTGCATATCCTTCTGCGGAACATGGTCTCCCGCTGCAATTCTAAGTGCAATTTTCAAACAACGCTCTAAAACCTTCAGCTCCTCTGTCTTTGCATCCGTTTGCTTCTCCACATGCTCCAAGCGTTGTACTAACTGTGCCAGCATTCCGTCACGATTCGTCAGATTCTGCATACCCTCCTGCGAAAAATCCAAATATATTCCATTGGCAGGAACTGCCTGTCTACCAGAATTTCCAACGGTCTGCTTCCGTCCGAGGTTCACAATCTGCATTCCGATTCCAGGTCTTTGTTCCGTTTTTTGTTTCTGCATATAATTTGTGCGGTCTTCCATCCACATAGCATTATCTCCTTCTCTCTCCATCCTTATCAGACGTTCCAAGCTTTACCTGCTATTCATATCGGAAGCACCGCACAAATTGTTAAGATTCTAAACTATTTTTAATTATCTCTGGTTTTCATAATCCTTGACATTGCTACAGAACTTCAATGCCGTTGCCTTACTAATTCTTCCCTCACGTTCCAGCCGCTTCAAATCTGCATTCATTGTATGCATGCCTGCCGTACCACTGCTGATAATGGTAGATGTAATCTGATGTGTCTTATTCTCACGAATCTGATTTGCTATTGCATCAGAGTTTAAAAGCACCTCTGTAGCCATTGTCATGCCACCTTTATCCTCTAACGGAATCAGCACCTGCGTCACAATTCCTTTTAGTACATTTGCAAGCTGTGTTCTTGCCTGACTTTGTCCATGTGCCGGATAAGCATCTATAATACGCTCAATGGTCTGTGCCGCACTGGAGGTATGCAGGGTTGATAATACCAGATGTCCGGTCTCTGCTGCTGTAATAGCTGCACTAATCGTCTCAAAATCCCGCATTTCACCTACCAGAATAATATCCGGATCTTCCCGTAATGCAGAATGCAGTGCCTTTTCAAAGGTCGGAACATCCTTTCCGATTTCCCGCTGATGAATCATGGATTTTGCATGATAATATACATATTCAATCGGGTCTTCAATGGTAATAACGTGCTTTGCCTGATTCTTATTTACATAATCAATCATAGATGCCAGTGTAGTTGTCTTACCACTTCCGGTTGGTCCGGTAATCAGAATTAATCCTCTTGGCTCATTTATCAACTTCCGAACTGCCTTTGGAATCTCCAGCTCATCAAATGTCGGAATCTTGTCATTCAGAATACGGTAGGTTGCTGCAAGGTTATTCCGCTGATGATAAATGTTAGCTCTTAACCGCACACCGGAAGGCATCATAATTGCCAAATCCAAATCCTCACCACCTAATACCTGTTCCCGTTCTTTTTCCGTCAGGCATTCAAGAATCATATCCGTAGACTCCTGTGCTGTCGGAATCTCCTCTAACATCTTAAGCGTTCCAAACTGACGAATTGCCAGTGAGGTTCCCACTGTAATATGTACATCTGAACATTTTTCCCTCTTTGCAAATTCTATTAACTCTTGAAATCTCATTCCTTCTCCTCCTATCGAATCTCTTCCCCTGGTTTCTTTTTCTTTTTCTTGTCCTCATACATCAATGCATCTGCGGTCTTCATCAATTCAGAAATATCATATTCCTTCTTACCATATGCCACACCGACTGCAACCACACAATGAACACCGTCCTCCACACTGTTCAGCCGCTCTAATTCCTTCTCCCAGCGTTCCAGAAGATTCTGTACCTCATCCTCTGTTATTCCGCAGCCAACCATCAGGAACTCATCACCGCCCATACGATAACCATGTATCCGATTACTCGTAACCTTCCGGATACTGTTTGCAGCCTTAATTAACAGCTTATCTCCTGCTTCATGTCCGTAATTATCATTCATAACCTTTAAGTTATTCACATCAAAATTAAAGATAGCAATACTATCCTGATTCAGATATTCTCCCTCTACCATGGACAGATATTTTCCTTTGTTATACAATCCGGTCAGATGGTCATGCTCACTCTCATAAATAAGCTTCTCCCGCATCACACCATTTTCAATGTACAGGCGAATGACACTCAACAGCATGCTTTCCTTCATTGATTCCTTATCTGTATTTGGCCAGATAGACAAATATACGGCATATTTCTGTCCGGACACAGCTCCCTTACACAGAGCATGGAACATACTGTCTTCATTGCTTCCGCCCAGACGTAATACCTCCTGAACCTCATCTGCAAAAAATCTAATAGAAAAATCCTCTTCCGTTGAACCGGTTAATGCTTCTCCGACTCTGGCATTCATTGCAATTCTGTCATTACTATAGACATTCCCAACCTTATTGTAAGTAATGACATCCAAATTGCGTTCTCTCTGAATCATGAAATACACCTTATTTGTCACAAAATAATCCGCAAGCATCGGCAGCAATTCATAATAGGTGCTGGAAAGCTTTTCAAGCACTGCATTCTGGAAGCCTGCCAGCTTCTTAAAGAATGCCATATATTTTGTAATATCCCGATTCAGCCCCATGTATTCGGTAATATCAATCATTTGATGGAACTGATACTTCTTTCCTTCCTTCTCAAATCGTGCAGAATGAATCGTATAATACTTCTTAGTATCCGTATCAATACTTTCCCATTCTACAACCTTTCCATCCTCTGCAAGCTTCGGACAATCCCCTAACCAGAAATACACATCATCTGCAAACAGTCCTACTACATCCTCTCCGTAACGCTGTCTGTAAAATACATCCGCATATACAATTTCACCGGAGCCTTCTGCTACAATCGTAATACCGCCTATTTTTTCTGATATTAACTGTCCTATTTCATCTCTAAAATCCATGCCGACCCTCCTAATCTACAGTCTCTTGTCTCTCATAAATATCTTAATGCCTACTCAAATGTCAAAATATCTGCAAAGCCTGTCATCTCAAATACCTCCATAACACTGCTTATGACATGCTTTACAATCATATCTCCCTGTAACCCATTCATTTTCTTTTGTGCTACCAAGATAGCCCGCAACCCGGAGCTGGCTACATAATCACACTCCTCCATATTCAACTCAAAATGCTTCACACCCTCCTTCAACGTCTCCTCTAATTCCTGCGTCAGAATCGGTGCAGCATTCGTATCCAGCCGACCTATCAACTGCATCACAACCTTATCTCCATTTACAGTTTTTTTAATTTCCATCGTTCTTTCCTCCATCCTTTCTTAGTCCTTGAACCTTATTATATCGTAAGCATTGCCTGCTCTTTGCATTATATAAAGCTACCAATGCTTTACCATTGTCAGATGATTCTGTCCATTCTTATATTCATAAGCAACCGAATCCATGATTTCCTTCACCATATAGATTCCAAGCCCTCCAATCTGCCGCTCGTCAGCAGAAAGAGTAATATCCGGATTCTCCTTCCGCAATGGATTGAACTCTTTTCCGGAATCCAATATTGTTATTGACACCATTCCCTCCGAATTTTCTAATTTTTTAATCTCCAGTTGGATTTTACACTTACCGGTTCCCGGTGCATATGCGTAACTCGCAACATTTACAAATAATTCCTCCAATGCCAGCATAATCTGCATGGAAATCTTTCCCGGACAGCCTGCACGCAGTACAGCTTCATTTACAAATTCTGTAACCATATCCAGTTTTTCTGTCTTTGCTTCAACCTCTATTTCGTCTGTACATGTTATCATATGTCACCTCCCACTCTAACGCTGTACACTCAATACAGAATATACAAATACTCCTTTTGATTTTCCCTTTAGCGGAATCTCTCCAATCGGTTCAACCTCAATCCGGTCCTTTATACGTTCATATATTGTATCACTGATTAGTACCTGCCCCTTTTTCGCATTTGCCTCCAGACGGGCTGCGGTATTTACAGTATCACCAATGGCGGTAAAATCCATCCGAAATTCACAGCCGACATTTCCTACAACAGCAGGTCCGCAATTAACACCCACACCAAATCCTACACTTCTGCCAAACTCCTTCATCAATTCCGCTTCTAATGCCTGTCCCCCTGCAACAATATCCATGGCTGCACAGACCGCTTTAAATTCATAATCCTCCAGCTCAAACGGAGAATTAAATACAGCCATAGTGGCATCACCTACGAACTTATCCAATGTACCCTTATTCTTAAATATCGCCTGTGTTGTCAGATTCAGGTATCGGTTCAGTATCTCCACTACCTGCTCCGGCTCCAATGCTTCCGACATAGTTGTAAAGCCCCGAATATCTACAAAAAGCACTGCAATATCCCGATTCTCTCCCCCGAGCTTAATCTTAAAGTCTCCCTTTCTTGCAATCTCCTCTACAATCTCGGGTGCCACATATTTCTTAAAGGCATTCAATACCCTTTTTCGCTTCCTGCGTTCCCGGATATAGTTATCTGCCAGTGCATAAATATAAGAAATCAGAACAATCAAAGGCATATATACCAGATTTATCGCAATCCCATGGTTATTCAGCCCCACACCGACAAGCAATTCCAGACCGATAACTCCCGCCATGCATACAGACGCAAGCCATACCTTACTCCGCTTAAACAACCAATGTAGAGCAGCACCTATTAGCCCCACAATCAATCCAAACAGGTATGGATTTCCATTAACTGAAAATCGGTTCTGCATAAATGCCTGAAGCACATTTGCATGAATCTCGACTCCGAACATCTGCCGGCTATGTCCGTTTGGCACATTAAAATTATCCTGCATCCCCGGTGCATAGGCTCCAACCAGAACAATACTATTCTGGAAGGTTCGGCAATCAATTTTATCCTCCAGTATATCAATAAGCGAAATAGCCTCGTAATCTCCGGGCTTTCCCGAGTAATTGATTAAGGTACGGTTATATTTATCTGTCACGACTTCATTCGGTGACTGTCCTGTAAGCTCACAGTACCGCTCATATATGAGCTTCGGAAACATGGAATATTCCACCCCGTCACAGACCTGCTCGGGAAGAATTCTTCTAACCGTTCCGTCTGAATCCTGTGCAACATTGGAATATCCTACCCAAGTCACCTCCCGCAGGGACTCATATGGCTGCACCTGCTCTTTTACTTCATAGTAGACTGCTCCATTCTCATCTACAAGCTTTTTTTCATTATATACAAACTGGGATGCCGTCACCACATTCCCACTGGCTTTTGCCGCCTCAGCAAATGCTGCATCTCCGGCCTCATCCACCGTTCCCGAAAAAATAATATCAAATCCTATCACCGCCGGCCTTGCATCCTCGTATGCATTCAGCTTATGAATCAATTCTGCATAAACCTCTCTGGACCATGTATTAATTGGTCCCAGCTCTTCTAACGTCCGCTCATCGATGGCAATAATCTTAATCTGCCCGGACACACCCCTTGGGGTCTGATACAAAGCATCCTTCAAAATGTAATCTAACGGTGATAACAGATTTGTAATAGTCAAAAGAAATATAAGGGCAAATACAATAAATGACTCTATACTATCCCGAACTGTCTGCTTCATATGCTTTCTCCCTTCTTTACCTTCTTAACTCCCTTATCTCTCTATTGCTCCGGACAGTCTGATTCTGTCCTCCTGCGTGTCAGATACAACATCGTAATATCATCTGCCTGTGGTTCCTCCTTGGCAAACGCATCTACCTCTTGATATATTTCTTGGACAAACCTTTCCGGGTCATTCATATTTCTTCGATTCTGATTCAGACTGTCACAAAGCTTCCAATCTCCGAAAAATTCCTGTTCAGCATTCAATGCCTCTGTCACACCATCCGTATACATATAAATACTGTCACCCGGCTCCAGCATTATCGTCTGCTCCTGATAAGGAACTCCCTCCATTAAGCCAAGCACCAGATTTGCCTTGGCTTTGAGCATTTCAAATTTTCCGTTCCCTTTTGCTATAAACGGACGGTTATGTCCTGCATTTATATACGTCACCTTATCTGTCTTTAAGTCTAACACACAAATAAATGCCGTTGCAAACATTCCCATCTCATTTTTATAGCATAATTGTTCGTTGGCTCTTGCCGCAACCTCTGCTAATGGAAGACCTACACTTGCAAAATTCTTAATATGCGTCTTTGCCATTGTCATAAATAGAGCTGCCGGAACACCCTTGCCGGATACATCTGCAATCAAAAAGCAAAGATGGGTTTCATCTATCATGAACATATCATAAAAATCTCCGCCAACCTCTTTTGCAGGACGCATATGTGCCGTCATCATGACCGCCGGAAGCCGGTTAAACTCGGTAAAATCATGTTCCAGACAATCCGCCTGAATTTTGGTGGCTATCGACAGCTCTGACTTTATCCGTTCCTGCTCCGTTATCAGCTTTGTCGTCTTGGTATACAGCATATTCATGAAGGACCCATATATCTTACGATTAACACTTGCAATTTCCTCGAACAACTGCTTGGAAATATTGGCACATCGGACATCCGTAACCGCCCGGACAGTTGCCTTACGAATATCATCATTAATTAAGCCCAGTTCTCCGATAAAGTCTCCGGTTCTTAAACGGTTAATTCTGGCACCGGTGCTGGTAAATACATCCGCCTTACCATCCAAAAGAATATACATGCCATCCTCACTTCCGGCACCGTATGTTACAATGTCCTGCCCCTTTGGAATGTCAACCTCTGTCATCGCATCCAACAGAATATGTGTTCCTTCGCTTAACTCCCCTTCTGCTTCAATCTCAAAAAACTCCTGTATGGTTGGCAGTTGCCTTAATAGTTCTGCGTTCATAGCTTCCCCCTATTTCCATTGAATCTCCGTATCCTCCGTAATCGGCTGACTAAAATCAAAATCCCACGTTCCGCTTGCCTCCGGCATCAATACCGGAACACCGGCACAGGCATCCTTCTGCACCTCCTGCGTACCAAATACAGCTCCATTATACATAAAGGTTACAGTAAACGGTCCCTGCAGATACTTTTCTAATTCCTCAATGCTGATTCCAAGGTCGCTTCCACCCTTCGCTATTTCAATCAGACACTTAATCACAGAATCCGGAAGTGTAGAATAATCTATATCCGACGGAGTGCCTACATAATCCGTTGTTGTACCATCCTCGTAGATGAGTATTTCTTTCCCTTTGTCTACTAAAGTTTCCTTCTCTGAAACCGTTCCGTCCGGATATACCAGTCTGGTTGCTACCGTTCCTTCAAATACAGAAACCCTTGTATAGTGAACACCATTCTCCTCATATACACATACACGATAAATAGTACCCCGTACTGACATCGTAGAATTTGGTGTGTTTACCTCATACGAAGAATCATCGCTTAATTTATTCTGGATTTCATTTGTAATTGCACCCTGTTCTAATTGAATCGATGTCCTGCTGTTCTCACTATTCCCGGTTGCCTCCAGCCGGAATTTCGTCTGTTCTTCTACATATACATACTTATCCTCATCCAGCTTAAGACTCATGGTGCCTGTATCCAGAAACACAGTATCACCGGATTCTAACAGCATGTTATTATAAGGTTCAATGTCACCGACTTTTTCACGTGTAACGGTTGCGGTACCATCTACTTCAAATACCTTAATAATTCGGTAATCTTTATTCTTATTTATTACAATTCCTACTATCACCGCTATTATAACCAGCACTGCAACCGGAATTATAATAAGCAATGCCCGATTGCCCGGTTTTTTAGTTTCTTCCATGTAAGTACCCCCTTTTCCTATGCCTATCTCTTTGTAAATGTATATTCTCCGGCAGTCTTTACATAGAAGGTACTTCCACCGGAATAACTGGTGGTGTCTCCACTCACCTGCCATGTTCCATTTTCTAATGTATATGCCTGATCACTCTGTAATCTTACCAGTTCACCGGTTGGTATTCTTCCATTCTTCATCCATTCTGCTGCTATTTTAAAGGAACATACCGTTTCGTTTCCTGCAGCATCCTGCAATTCTATCTTATATTCCTCTATACCTCGATTTGCATCCAAGGAAAGTGTCATTTCAGGTCCGGTTATTGGTATTGATTCTCCATTTAACAGAATTTGTCTTAAGTTCGCATCCCGAACCACCACCTGATAGCTATCACCATAATACAGCTTTCCATTTTCAACTCCGGAAATCACCGGTGCATCCTTATCTATCAGCACAGACAAAATGGTAGCTCCGGCAGTCTTCTCTCCGGTGGATTGCTTCATCAGAAAAATGGTTCTGGATGTATCACTTGCTGTAAGCGTCAACGCCTCCCGGTAATTTCCATCTAAAGTCTCCGCAACCAAATATCCTTCCGCAGGAACAACCTTAACATTTGATGTATAGTATCCTCTCTTACCGCGTTCTCCCTGTAGCGAATATGCCTTATCCGGCATCGGAAGATATTGAATTGAAAATTCTGCCACAGCAACTGCTTCTGCAACTGTATCGGTTGCCGGAAATGTAGCACGTACCACATAATTTCCAACTCTGGTTGGCTGTGTGGTTACATACGTGGTATCTGCCGCACCGGCTTCCTTATATTCAAATACTACACCGCTCGTCGGATTCGTTGCAGAACGGACCTGCGGACTTGAAGCAGCTCCCCCATAATACCAATCATCTATTGTAACAACCCCACTTCCTGACTGCAGTACTTCTGCCGGAGTTGTCTTTTTGGTTGCCGGGGTCAGCCTGACCTTGACATTTGCCTCCGGGGTACCGCTAACCTTTAACTGTGTATCCGACAACCGGGTCACAGTGATGCCATCCTGTTCCAAAACCGTATAATCCTCCGGAAGATAATATCCCTCTTCCACTGTATATACAGCTTCAAAATTATCCTGATATCCACTCTCTGTATAGCAGATCTGCGTCTCTGCGTCTGTAGTAGTCAGATATGTATTCGCTGCGTCCACCTCAACCTGATAGATACCTGTCTTCAATTCTAACGGCTTCGTAGCATATTCCGTTGTATTCTCTATACTAATATAATCGGCCAGCAAATACACATAATCTGTCGGAAGATAATCCTCCGGCAATTCAAACTGTAATTGCATGCTATCAATATCTCCAACCTTGCCATACCACTTAATCTCGGCATCCTCCTCTGTATACGGCTTATCAGTAATTAATACAGAATACCGGGTATATGTCTGTGTAGCTTCTTTAAGCCCAACCGACTGTGCCTGCCATGTAATGGTCAGTGGTGATGCATCCGTTCCGGTTACAGTCACCTGCGGCTGTTCCATGGTTATAACGCCATCCCCAATTACAGTTAAATGCCATATACTATTATCCACCATGGATGGTTGTGCCAACGTATCTTTTTTCGCATTGGATGCAGATGTAAACAGAATATCCGGAGATTCTGCATTTATCCAAAATGCCGGACTGACATACACCTCCTGCTCTGTACTATCAATGGATTCTGTATTAATTGCACCGGCTGCCGTAACAGCCATTGCCTGAGTTGTACTTACATCATCTATGCTTCTGGCAGCCGAACGAAGCCAGTAGGCTGCTGTATTTCCATTTCTTCTCGATTTTACGCGGGCTGCATCATTCCCGTAATATGTTGCCGCCTCTGTTGCACTTAATACAAAAACTCGCTCCGAGGTCTCAGGACTTTCACACAAATACGAATCCAAAATGCCCGTATTTGCCTCTGCCTCATGCCGGGTCGTTAGTATTAATGGTGTTTCGGTCTTTTCGTTTAAGTAACACTCTGAGCCCAAATGAGCATCACTTATTATAATACTTGCATCCGTATTCAGCGAGCTTCGAATCAGGCTTGCTGACCAGTCTGTCGCTCCCGTATAAGTTCCATTTGATACCATATTGTCATCCAATAACATACGGCTTCCGTCATGCTTCAATATACGGAATTGCTCACCACCGCTTATGTAGACATTGTATCCAAAATACAGAAGGTCATCGCCTATACTCCATGTATCTCCTGCTTCTGTCTCCAGCATCCGGGTACCCAGACTAATATCCGGTCTTAATGTTTCTGTTGCCAACACTTCTGTACGGCTTCCATTTCCCAGTGGAATTTGTATCGATATTATAATTGTTAATATGACTGCTAAAAAACCTTTTAACCGTTGTTTCATGATAGCTTCCCCCTTTTTTATGTCTTTTCTGAATTTGCGGTTACTGTTTTTTAGTAACCTTTCCAATATACCACTATTTTTCAAATAATGCAAGTGTTTTTCTGTTTTTTGTTTTTCTATTTGACCTTCATTTTACAATTTCTACTCTTGGCAACTTAAAATCTAAAGCTATCACCTTTTATTATTGTAATTTATACGTTATAATTATCCAAAAGCGTTCTAATATGCGGAACGAGTCGCGGAGGACTGCAAATTGTCAACAAATCACAAGGAACACAATATCGGCTTTTATCCGGTCAATGGTTTCAAATCCATTGGCTTATTCAGTATTATCTGGCTTGCCTTACTCCTAGTGGAGATAGGTCTTTTAACAGCTGTCGCCTGCATTCCACGTTCTGCAATCCAATCAAATCTAGTGGAATCCGCAGAGCTGCTGACCAGCCGCCCGGTATTTTTCTCATTATCGGAAACAGACCCGGCTTCTAAAATTGACCGTTATGCAGATTCCATTTTATTAAATATTGCCTATTATTATGATACGGAGCATCCGCTTTCCTCTGTCATGCGTTCTTCATATTATTATACCATAAACAAAAATGAAAATGATAATCTCCAGTATGCTATTGTTCACTCCCCACATCCGACGCAGGATTACAGTCGTTACTGGCATGGCTCCATTGCCATCATCCGCCCGTTATTAACAGTATTAAACCTGCATCAAATCTACATTCTGTCCGGATGTATCCTATGCGTCCTGATTCTGATTCTTGCGATATTATTACTGCGTCACTATAACCGTTCAACATTTGCCGGTTTTCTGTGCAGCATGCTTTTTGTATCGGTCTGGTATATTCCGTTTAGTCTGGAATATACATGGACCTTTTTGCTGTCACTATCTGTCTGTATCTGTGTAATCCTTTGCCGCAAAAAGAGCAGGACACTTCTTCTTTCTGTTTTTATCATATCCGGAAGCCTAACCTCCTATCTGGATTTTCTGACAACAGAAACGCTTACATTTCTACTGCCTCTCGCCTTGCTTTTACTATATGCCTATCGCCCTTCCCCTTCGTCGGCATCTGAACCGAAAGCTTCTCAAGCTCTGCAATTTCGTACCATACAGGAGGGAGTTGTCTTCAGCCTACAGGTTATATTATGCTGGGGGGGTGCCTATGTTCTGAACTGGGTTATGAAATGGGGACTTGGCAGTCTTATTTTACAGCAGAACCTGTTCACAGATGCCCTTTCCCAGGCTTCATTACGCCTCCATGGTGCTACCTCGGAATTAACCGGAGTTTCATTAAGTATACAGGCACTTCTTCGCAATCTGAGTTGTCTGTTTCCCACCTCCCTTACAGGAAGCTATTGCATTCTGATTCTCTGCCTGCTACTGTTTCTTTTGTTCTTCTGCTACTATATGACCCGAAAACGCAATGGTCTTCAGCCGCTTCCCCTGCTCTTATTCCTGCTCGCCCTTCTGCCGCCAATTCGCTTTTTAATCCTATCCAACCATTCCTATATTCACTATTTCTTTACTTATCGTGCTTTGGCAGCCACTGTTTTTTGCCTGTTTACTGCCTTTTGTCAGGGAATGGATACCCGGTGGATAAAAAAGGAATTTAAAAAGCTCAAAAAATCTTAATTTTAGATTTGACAAACTGCATACAGAGTGCTACAATTTGCTCAATCGCTTCTATGCGTCACTGCATTAAAGCGTTAGCGTAGTAAATTTCGTATTTGAACGTATTCACAGATACCGAAAATAGCCGTAATACGATTAACGAAAGCAGAAAGCAACCGGGGCGTGAAATAACAAACACAGGAGAGTAATTATGGAACAGAGAAAAGGTAATTTAATGAGTGTCCGCAATGACATTAAGGTTGTAGATGCTACCATCCGTGATGGCGGCTTGTGTAACAATTTTGAATTTACAGATGAATTTGTAAGAGAATTATATAAGACCAACATCAAGAGCGGTGTTGACTATATGGAGTTTGGATATAAGGCAAGCAAGACCATGTTTTCGGAAAAAGACTTCGGAAAATGGAAGTTCTGCAACGAAGAAGATATTCGTTCCATTGTCGGGGACAATATTTCAGATATGAAGATAGCGGTTATGGCAGATGTCGGAAGATGCGACTTTAAAACTGACTTCCTGCCAAAGAGTGAGAGTGTCATTGACATGGTACGGGTTGCCTGCTACATTCATCAGATACCTTCCGCCATTGAAATGATTGAATATCTGCATAATCTCGGATACGAAACCACCTGCAATATCATGGCAATTTCACAAGCAAATACTACACAGGTGGAAGAAGCCTTGGAAATGTTATGTGCCACGAATGTAGATGTTATTTATCTGGTAGACAGCTACGGTTCGCTTTACCCGGAAAATGCCGCAGATTTGGCAAGAACCTATCTGACCTATGCGGAAAAGTCGGGAAAGCAAATCGGCTTCCATGGACACAATAACCAGAATCTTGCATTTGCAAATACAATCGAAACCATGTCATACGGTGTATCTTATCTGGATGCCACCGCACAGGGTATGGGTCGCGGTGCCGGCAACTGTGCCATGGAATTACTGCTGGGCTTTTTGAAGAATCCGAAATACAGCTTATTCCATTTGCTTCTTTTCATTGAAAAATATATGATTCCGCTTAAGCAATCCGGTGTCACATGGGGCTATGACCTGCAATATATGTTCACGGGTCAGTTAAACCGCCATCCAAGAGAAGCAATGGCATTTACCGCAGAACACCGCAACGACTATTGTGAATTTTACAAATCCTTATTGGAAAATGAGTAGCCTCCCAATTGGCAGGAGCCTGTCCATTCTTACAGACAGAACTCCTGCCATTTTTAAAATGGTGCCAGCTCTAACCGTATGAAATATCCCCTGTCATGATGGCATACCGGGCAACGCTCCGGAACCTCTTCTCCCTCATAAATGTGCCCGCAATTCAAACACATCCATCCGGTTTTAATATCCGATATATGCAGCTTATTCTGTTCTATCCATTCCGCTAATTGTCCGAACCGGTCTCCATGTCGTTTTTCAATTTCCGCAATCATATAAAAGGAAGAAGCCACCTGCAGGAAGCCTTCTTCCTTTGCTTTGTCTCCAAACCGCTGATATACGTCATCATGTTCCTCATATTCGTTATGCTGTGCCATCCGCAACAGCTCTGCCAGATTATCTGCCAAATCTACCGGATACCCACCGTCTATCCGGATGGTTTCTCCGCTTAATTCTTTCAGGTGCTGATAAAAGACCTTTGCATGTGCCAGCTCCTGCTCTGCCGTAAACAAAAATACTTGTGCTATTGCCTGCTGCTTTTCCTTTCGTGCCTGTTCTGCACCAAAGGTATAACGGTTTCTTGCCTGACTTTCTCCTGCAAATGCCCGCATAAGATTCTCTCTTGTTTCACTGGAACGAAATTCAACTCCCATCACGATTCCTCCTGTTTTCTACTATTTTTATTTTTTTGCTATTTTATCGTTATTATTGCTATTTTTACTATTGTTGTTATTTTTTCCATTTTATCGTTATCGTTGCTATTTTTTTCTGCTATCGTTATTATTTTTCTGCCGTTTTATTATTTGTTTTACTGCTACTAACATCCGCCTGCTTCACTAACCGATAATAGCGTCTGTCCACCTCCTGCTGCAGAAGCTCTACTACCTCCGCATATTCCGGACGGATTAAATGCTTGGTCCTTCCCATCATGGCAAGCCATTCACGAACAGGCTGCTTTTTTCCTGCCCGCTCCGGATTATAATTAAGGATGGTTTTTCCGTTTTCCACCTCATACAACGGAAAGTAGCAGGTATCTACCGCCATTTCTATTACGCTTCTCTCCTTTGCCGGATTATCATTCCAATTTAACGGACAGGCAGACAAGGCTTTTACATAGGCAACACCGGAATGCTTGGCATATTCGGCTGCTTTTGCTGCCTTCCTTATAAAATCGGCAGGATTGGATTCTGCTGCCGTTGCCACATACGGAACATTGGCGGCTGCCATAATCTGTGGCATATCCTTATGAAAAAATTCCTTTCCGTACTGTGTTACTCCGATATGGGAGGTACTGCTCTTAGCTCCTAACGGTGTGGAATAGGATAGCTGATAGCCGGTATTCATATAGCCTCCATTGTCATATTCAAAGAGCAGAAGGTGATGTCCGCGGAATGCTGTTCCCAGAGCAGACCCCATTCCTATATCCATTCCTCCGTCTCCGCTTACCATAATAAATACCAATTCGCCCGCCGGTAGTTCTCCCTGCTGCTGCCGCCGTTTATAGATTTCTGCCAGTCCGCTTAGGGTAGCCGCACCGTTTTGAAACAGATTATGCACATATGGCACCTTGAAGCTGGTCTTTGGATATGGTGTCGTAACAATCATTCCGCAGCCGGTCTGAAACAGCAGTATGACCGGGTCCTCGATTCCACGCAGCAAGAGATTTAGATTCACCGGGATTCCACACCCCGGACACGCTCCATGTCCGGGTGCCAGCCGTTTCGGTATCTCGGTTGTTGCATTCAGATTACCACCGAGAACGTGTAACTCCTCCTCGCCTGCCTTTTTTACAATGGTAGTCAAGCCAAGCTTGGTTCTCTCTCCTGTCACCGGAAGAACCCATGGTTTTTGCGGTTCTTTTACCGTAGCGTTCTTTTCCTGTACTTCATAATATGCAAAATCCGGTGTCGATTTATCCTCTGCCCACTGAAGCATATGCTTTGCATCTTCCACGAAAAAGTCCCGTCCGCCCAAGCCGTAGACCAGACTTTTAACATGAACCGTACCGCCGTATTTCTGTATGGCTGCCCGGATTTCCAATGACAGATTTCCGCCGCCTGCACCATAGCTATCCTGTCGGTCTGCGACCACTATCGTATTCGCTTGTCTGCACATCTGACTGATTTCCTTTTCCGGAAACGGTCTGAGACTATGAAGCGTTACCGCTCCTACCTGCTTTCCTTCTTTTCGTAGCTGCTCTACCGCTTCCATTGCGGTTTCATAGGAGGAGCCAAGCAGCACTAACAGTATTTTTGCATCCTGATATGCATAGCCCTCCACAACCTGATAGCTCCGCCCGGATATAACCTCGTATTCCCGAAAGAGCTTTGGAAGCTCCGTTCTTGCCTCCTCCATTGCTTCGTGCAGCTGATACCGGTTCTCCATCAAATCATCTTCATTCATATATCCCCCGACTGTGACCGGATGCTCCAAATCAAAAAACGGATATGGCTCCCGCTTGTGTCCGATATACCTGCGGACTGTGTCTTGTGCTTTAAAGCGATAGCATCTACGCTTCTGATGACTGGTAAAAAATCCGTCATATGCCACGACTGCCGGAAGTCTTATCTGCTCTGCCAACCGAAGTGCAATTATATTAAAATCATATACCTCCTGTACGCTATGTGCGAAAAATAGTAACCAGCCTGCATTTAACATATACATAATGTCGCTGTGGTCCCCCTTTATGGAAAGCGGTCCGGATACGGTACGGCAGACTACATTCATTACCATGGGATACCGGGTGCCGGACTGTACCGGAAGCTGTTCCAGTGCATACAAAAGTCCGTTTGCACTGGTGGCATTAAAGACCCGTCCGCCTCCCACAGATGCACCGTAACAGATGCCCGCCGCACTATGCTCTCCCTCTGCAGGTATCATCAGCAGGTCGATTTTACCGGCTGCTTTGTCTGCATCCAGTTGTTCTGCAATCTGTGTAGATGGTGTAATCGGATAATATCCCATTAAATCATAGCCTATTTGCCGGACTGCCATTGCTGCCATTTCATTTCCGCTGGCATATTCCATTACCTGTTCTTCCATACCTATACTTCTCCTCCCTCGATTCGTTCCTCTGTCAAATATGCCTCGGAGGTAATATATCCGTCTGCCCCGGCAGGTTCATAATACTCCGGCATACGAAGCAGCTCCTGATTTGGCAAAAACCATGGTTTACTTTTATAATCGGCTTCTCTTTCCCGTATCAATGCATGAGTCGGACACACCTCTACGCAGCGAAGACAGCCCTTGCAATGATAATAATCAAGACCCTTGTTTTCCATCATTTCTTTTCCCTTGTAGTTTCCCTTTTGAAACTGAAAGACCTCATCCGGACACGTACTGTCACACAAGCCGCAGTTAATACAGCGTTCCTTTAGAAAAATGGGAATATAGCCTTGTCTGGACGGTGACAAATCGGAGGTAACGGTACTTCCGTACCATGGATTTATCCCTCCAATCGGCATTTCACCGGGCTGTATTTTATTTATACTTGCTTCCGTCTGCGGCTTATCCTTTAAGGAAACTATTCCCTGTACCTCTTCATACCCTCTGTGAATCCCTTCGATATTACCGGGCAGGGCATCCGGGTATTTTTTCCCCAGCGTACTTCTGCACATCTCATCCACTGCCTCTAATGGAAGAAAGCCCATAACCTTTGCCATGGCTCCCAGCATGACAACATTTATTCTGGATTTGGTTGCGATTGCTATCTCCTGTGCATTTACACAATAAATGCTCTTACAGCTTTGCCGGATATACTTTTTTTGTATTTCCGCCGGTGTCCTTGCCGAATGAAGCAGTATGGTGGTCTCGTCCGAGCATCCCTCCAATACCTGCGGCTGATTTAAAAGTGCTTCGTGAAATATAACCAAGAAATGCGGATATATCACAGGGGCGTGTACCCGGATTTCCTGATTGGCTGAACAATACCGGATATATGCCCTTACGGGTGTGCCTGTTTTTTCCGAGCCGTAGCTGGAAAATCCTGATGCATTGATGCCTAAGGCTTTTACTCCTATTTCTCCCAGCATTTTTCCGCACAGATTTGCTCCCAGTCCTCCAATGCTCTCCAGCCGGATTTCATAATATCCGCTGTCATTTACAACCGGAAATGTAATTGCCATAGTTGTCCTCCCTTCGGATGTTCTGTCTTTTTCAGAATGTGCAAATTTTACCTGAATTATACATGGTAGCCCTTGAATCTCCGCTCCTAATTTGCTAGTATATGGGTGAGGTGAGGAATTTGAAGCATTCCAATCATGGATTCCGTTGGATTACATACATTGTCATATTTTTATGCTTATTTTCGGGGATGTGTCAGAAGTTATCTTCTGTAGATTCTTTTTTGATGTATCCGGAATCTTCGGTTGCTTCTACGGCACTTCATGAAACACCCAATCCGGCACCTCTGTTTCAGTCTATATTAACCAATCTGGACCGGCAGCCTGCATCAATTATGCAGATTAACAAAAGCGAAACTCTGCTCCGGCAGACCGTTCTTCGCCGTACCCAGATTTACCCGGGACTTCTAACTCTCATTTTGTCCCTGATTGTTTCATTTATTTCACTATTTATTTCTACGCCTGCAATTTTATTGCCGGCTCTTTTCAGTATGATCTTCATAGTCCTGTATATTCATAAGCAGGATGGGGGAAAACCATGTCTTTTTGCTTGTGTTAGTAAATAATGGCAATAAGACAGAAAAGAAGGGGAATACTATGTTTAAAGATATATTAGTGATTATTATGGCAGCACTGGCTCTGATTGTCGGTGTTTCCGCGTGGTTGCATGAAAACCGTACTTCCAAAGAGGAGGAGGATTCTGTTTCGGATACTCCGGGCAGTTTAAATACTAAATAACATTAACGCAAGGAAAAAGGAGACTATCGTAATGCGAAAAACAAAAATTATTTGTACCATTGGCCCTGCCTGTGAAAATGAAGAGACCTTGACCGAAATGTGTCAGGCAGGCATGAATGTTGCCCGATTAAACTTTTCTCATGGCACACATGAAGACCATCAGAAAAAAATTGATTTAATTAAGCAGGTTCGGACAAAGCTGGGACTTCCTATCGCCATTATGCTGGATACCAAGGGACCTGAATATCGAATCCGTACTTTTCAGAATCACAAGGTTACTCTGAATGATGGAGATACCTTTACCTTTACAACGGATGATATTATCGGTGACGAAACCAGAGTCTCCGTCAATTACAGTCATTTGATTGATGATTTATCGGTGGGTGATACCATTCTGGTAAATAACGGTCTGGTTATTTTCGAGGTGGAACGTCTGGAAGGCACGAATGCAGTATGTAAGGTATTAACCGGCGGTGTTTTATCCGACCAGAAAAGTATGAACTTCCCGAATCGTCTGTTAAAGCACGCTTATTTAAGTGAACAGGATAAATCCGATTTGTTATTCGGCATTCAGAATGATGTAGATTTTGTAGCAGCTTCGTTTGTTTCAAATAAGAGTGATATGCAGGATTTACGAAATTTTCTGGATGAAAACGGTGGTAAGGACATCGATGTGATTGCCAAGATTGAGAACCGCTCCGGTGTTGATAACATTGATGAAATCTGTGAGCTGGCAAATGGTATTATGATTGCCAGAGGAGACTTAGGCGTTGAAATTCCTTTTATGGAGGTTCCTTCTGTCCAGAAGTTCCTCATTCAGAAATGTCGTTTGCTGGGTAAGCGTGTTATAACCGCAACCGAAATGTTAGAGTCCATGATTCAGAATCCGCGTCCGACCAGAGCTGAGATTTCAGACGTAGCAAATGCGGTCTATGACGGCTCTTCTGCGGTTATGCTATCCGGTGAAACAGCGGCTGGAAAATATCCGGTTGCTGCAGTTAAGAATATGGCAGAAATTGCAGAATATACAGAACAGCGAATTGATTATCAACATTGGTTCAATGCAACGGAATTTGAGATTCACAGTAATTTAGATGCCGTTTCCCATGCAACCTGCGCAATGGCTGTGGATGTAAAGGCAAAGGGAATTGTTGTAAGCTCCATTACCGGAACTACCGCCCGCATGGTCAGCCGCTTTCGTTGTCCGGTAGATATTATCGGTATGACTACCTCGGAGCGTGCATGGAGAAAGCTGAATCTGAGCTGGGGTGTAACACCGGTATTAAGTGAGGCATTTAACTCCATTGAGGTTGTCTTCTATCATGCAATGCAGCAAGCAAAGGATATATTCCACCTGCAAGCCGGTGATAATGTAGTTCTTACCGGCGGTCAGATTAACGGTAAGACCGGAAATACAAATACCATCCGTGTAGAAACCGTATAACAACTATTATTAATTTCATGACATACTATACCCCCCGCTGTCATAACATGAAGCAGGGGGTGTTTTGTTTGAAACTTCAATGGAAATCATTCATACTTGCAATTGTAATTCCGCTGGCTGTAGGCGGCTTATCTGGTATTTGTCTCCGGAGAAAATACGCATCCTCAACTGATACGCTTACAAAAATGAACGGATGTCTACCGTCAACTGCTCCTCCAGATTGATTAGCCGCTTTGTAATGTCCTTGGTTTTTTCATCTGCGTTCTGATACTGATTCAGATATTTATGCAGGGACTTTACACCCATATTGCAGCCGTCCGTCATCAGGTCTGCGATGGTTTCATCCGATTCGTTCATCACCAGCTTGGCATTGGTCTTTATCCATGACATACTCTTTGCCACCGGATTCGGATTCTTACCCTCATCCTGATGGGAAAGCAATGCCTTCTGAATCTCATCCTTTAGCTTGTCATGTTTATTTCTGCACTCTGTCAAGAGCTTTCGGAAGGTATCGTCATGAACATATTCCAACACCTCATCAATCGAGGAAACTCCCATTTTGATTCCTGCGTCACATTCCCGCAGGAGCTTAATTGTATCTGGTTCTGCCATAATATTCCCGACTCCTTTTTGTTTTTAGGATTATTATGTACGATTTTATGGTTGTTATTCTCAGCCGGTGACAATACTCCTTCCATACTCCTTTTGCGTTAAAAGGTTTTACTTTTCCTATATTCCCTGCAAAGGCTTATATAAACACCGATTGCAATGACAAATAACGGCAGAAATGAAATCAAAAATACCACTACACTATCCTGCATCCAGCCTGAAAGCTTTTCTGTATTGATAAAATATTTTAAAATTCCGGGTGTGGCATTAGTCACCGCATGAAGGATTGCTGCGGGCCAGATAGAGCCGGTCTTATAAGTAAGATAGGTCAGTATCGTTCCCATGGCAATTGCAAGTATGCACATTGCAGCAAACCCGGTAAACGGATAGCCCCAATATTCCATACCGAAGTTATGACCGATATATGTCATCGGCCAATGCCAGATGCCCCAGATAGCTCCGCCTACAAGAATTGCCCATTTCACATCCATAAGCTCTAGCAGCTTCGGCATCATATATCCCCGCCAACCCAGTTCTTCGCCAAGTGCGGCAAAGGATATGACGACTCCGCTCACAATAGCTGCCGCAGGCTGTAAGTATACCGTGTCACCCAGCTTGTCTAATACCTCTGTACTAAATGCTGCCGGTGATAATGCCAGCCGCAGCCCACTTCCTAACTCCATATATATCCATGGAAGAAACACCGCTGCTATATAAAACAGCCATCTTCTGTCTGAGAACCGGATTCCTAACCGCATGGAATCCGCTCCCACACAGGCAAAGCCTTCCTTCGTCATCCATCGGGTAAGCAGCATTCCGATGGTCGGACACAGCATTCCAAGCATCGCAACCAGAAAAGCCATCTGCGAAGCCGTTCCGTCTTCATTTACAAACCGTCCTCCGCTTACAATAAACAAGAAGAATATAGACCACGATATTAAAAATGTCAGACCCAGATATAAAAACAACCGTTTCTTTTCCTGTTGCTTATTCATAATCATCCACCTCCCGATTCCGATTCAGCCGGCAGGTCACAATATACGAAAGCCAATACAGGATACCTGCAGCTATTGGCAGCCCTATGGATATTAAGGTTACAAGTGCCTGATTCTGTTCGCACCATTGCAGGATTGCATACAAATCCAAATGTTCAAAGATACTTAAATCCCCAAACAGCAAATATGCAAACAGTGCCACCAGTATCAACATGAAAACGATACGTTTAACCATCATTCCCTTTTTCGTACCTGCTGTAAGCAGAATCGGAAGCTCGATTGCCACCACTATCAATTCTGCGGTAAATAATATCAAAATTCCCTGCATATTTACATTCATAAAATCTGTTAACATATTCGCTCCGGAATTGGAAACAAAAATACTTATCCACAATGCCAGCAACGAGATTCCGACATAGTAGACGATTCCGAAAAAGAGATACTTGGATGCAATATATGCATTTTTCTTCATCGGAAGCGTTTCTATCCACGCTCTGGTTTTGTTCTTTTCATCGGTTCTTAAGATAATGTTCATCATGGTAGATACCGGACCTATCGCCAATCCTATTTCCAGACTTACAATCAACATTGCTAACATGGTATCAAATATAAAACCCGTCATTTCCGTATCATCCACCATCGCAGCTTCCGTAATACCCGCATTGTCATTCTGTACACCGGTTTCCTCTGATTGTACTGTCGGTATGCCATTTTCGGTTACGGCTATATCCCCGCCTGCTATACATAGCCGGAGTATCAGAAAGAGAACTGTCAGAAGCAGTAATGCCGTCACCAGAAATTTCCCCTTTATTGCCACAAAATCCTTATATAACAAACCCGCCATTATACCACACCCCGCTTCCGCTTTGCGATACCTACACTGATTCCATATGACCCTGCCAACAGAGCAATTGCCGCTATAGCTGCCAGATAAGATTGATTCGTCAGGAAATCCTGTATGCCTTGAAACCTTCTGAGAACAAGGGCAACATCCTCCTCCAGAAATATCTTCCATACTTCTCCGATATGCGGGATTATCAGCACCAGCCCGATAATAATAATCGGAAGAATCTGACAAATGGCTGTCTTATCCACCCCTAACAGGTACTCAAACACAATGAAAATCGCAAGATATATTACCATGAAGGAAGCAAAGCTTACCAGTACCCCAAACAATTCTCCGAAGGACACCAGCTCCGTAAGACCTGACAGTGCCAACGCAATCATGGTTGCCATAACAAAGCCCAGCAGCGTAAAGCTAAGTCCGGTCATGTATCTGGCTGCCACCCGCTTTGCAATGGAAATCGGCAGTGCAGACGCAAGCTTCTGAAAGGATGCATTTTTATCATCCAGAAATACATCTGCCACATTTCCGGTAAATGCCATCGGAATCAATAAAAAGAAAAATAAAACATACCGAATCAGCAGCATAACACCATCCTCTGTCATATCTCCGTCTGACAGCATGGACTGAAACTCAAGTGCCAGATTTCCGTACCGCGAGCTTAGCCCAAACAAAACGGAGACAATGAAACTTCCTGCCATCACAGTTAAAAATGTATAGAACTGTCGTTTCAGGCAGAAAAAATCTTTTATCAATAGTCCTCTCATGCCTTTGCCCCCTATTCTGCTGCCCTTGCCCCATTGCGGGAACGCTTGGCATAATATATCATAATTTCCTCCAGCGTTGCGGATTCCACTACCATATCCGGATGCTGCTTCTTACACGTATGCCTGTCCTTTACCAATACCTCTGCTCCAAATGTAGATACCTGAGAACAAACCACCAGCTCTTTTGCAAGCTCCTCTACCTCGTCCTTTCTACATCTTACAATTCCATGCTGTTCCAGAATTTCATCCTTATTTCCGGATAAGATAATTCTTCCGCCATCAATAAATACAACCTCGTCTGCCAGTTTTTCCAAATCTCCGGTAATATGAGAAGACAGCAAAATGGTATGGTCCTCCTCGATTACATATTCCCGGAATATCTCCAGCATTTCATTTCTTACCACCGGGTCTAAGCCGCTGGTCGGTTCGTCCATAATCAAGAGCTTTGCATTATGAGAAAGTGCGGTTGCAATCTGAAGCTTCATCCGCATACCTCTTGAAAACGCACCGCACCGTTTCCGGGTCGGCAAAGAAAACCGCTTCAGATAATCAAAGAACTGCTTCTCGTTCCATTCACGATATACATTTTTCATAATAAGGTTAATATCCTTTGCCGTCAGAAAATCATGAAATCCCATTTCATCAAATACCACACCGATATTCTCCCGAATTGCTACGGAATCTTCGTCAATATTTCTGCCAAACACAAAAATCTCACCGCTATCCCGCTTAATTGCATCCAGAATTAATTGAATGGTTGTGGTTTTTCCTGCTCCGTTTTGTCCGATAAAGCCGCATACACTTCCTTCGGGTACGGCAAAGCTTACCTTATCCAGCTTAAAGTCCCCATAGTCCTTTCCTACGTTATTCAGTTCTATAACCTTTTTGCATTCTTCCATATCTCCTACCTCAACTGTGCTTCTTCTCCTCATACAAAAGGCGAATCATTTCCTGAAGCTCCTCTACGGAAATCCTTCCCAATACCGCCTTATCTACAGCAGTTTCCAAAAGCTCCTGTATTGCAAACATCAAGCTCTCCTTCACCATATCATTGTTGATTTTCTTAACAAAGCTGCCCTTACCTGTAACCGATTCAATGAAACCGTCTCGTTCCAAATCCTCATAGGCACGCTTGGTCGTAATGATACTGATTTTCAATTCCTTTGCAAGCACCCGCATAGACGGAAGTGCTTCCCCTTCCATCAATGCTCCTGCCATTATCTGGCTCTTAATCTGTTCTTCAATCTGTTCATAGATTGGAACACCGGAGCTGTTTGAAATAATAATGTCCATATGTACTTTCCTTTACGCGTAAACATTTTCACATTTCAATATATTGTATATATTCAATATACACACTTAATATAGTATTGTCAATACCTTTTTTTCCCCATCCGTTATAGGAGGAACAGTAGAAAGCCTCCTGAAATTGTGCTAAAATAAAATGGATATTCAAAAAAGAGAGGATTTTACCGTGAAAGAAAAGATATTTAATATTATTCAGATTGGGGATAAGAGCAACCGGCTCAGCCGTTTCTTTGATATATTTATTACGATTACAATTATATTGAACATCCTTGTAACCTTTATGCAGACCTTTGAGGAGCTATCCTTTTTATCCACGCTGTTTGCTATCGTGGAATACACCACCCTCGCTATATTCTGCGTAGAATACATTCTCCGCATCTGGACTGCGGACTATCTGTATCCCCAGATGCGTAAGAGTCTTGCCCGCATCCGTTTTATTTTTTCTTTTGATGGGATTGTTGATATATTGACTATTATTCCGGTATTTTTCCTGTCCGGCTTCGTTATTTTCCGTATGCTCCGGGTTGCCAGAATCTTTCACCTGTTCCGCCTGAATGCAAAATACGATTCCTTCAATGTAATCACGACGGTATTGTATGAAAAACGCAATCAAATTATATCCTCTGTATTCATTGTTCTGATTCTGATGCTTGCCAGCAGCCTGTGTATGTACAGTGTAGAGCATGATGCACAGCCTACGGTATTTCGCAATGCCTTCAGCGGTGTCTGGTGGAGTATGTCCACTCTGCTGACGGTTGGATATGGAGACATTTATCCCATTACCCCACTGGGGCGTATTATGGCAATCTGCATTGCCTATCTGGGCGTGGGTGCGGTAGCGATTCCAACCGGTATTATCAGTGCCGGCTTTGTGGAGCAGTATCAACGAAACAGCAGTATATCTACCTTAAAGGATGCCGACATTAAAGAAATTGCAGAAATTTTCATAGATAAACGGTATGCCGGCAAGACCGTAGAAGATGTGGAGGACATAGAACAAATCACCATTTATCTTGTCCTGCGTGATGGTCTGTCCATTCTTCCCCAAAGAGATACCATATTAAAGCTAAAGGATATTATCATCATCCGCGAAACGGACTAAGCATGAGCGGCAGCGTCCTTTCTGCAAGCCGTAAAAAAGGCTAAGAACATAAATGCGATTCCCCATGATTCACCGCCACCCAGATAATGTGCCGGCATGGTACTTCCGGTTACCTGCGTCAAAATAGCGGCAACCACCTTACAAATTACATAGAATACCAACGGCCCGATTATAATAAAGCCCTTTGAAATGGCTACCTTTTTCTTGCAAATCAAAATAATAAAGGCTACACCTGCAATTATATCCGCGGTTGTCTGCCAGATAGTTCCAACCGCAAACGGAATAAGTGCAGATGCCATAAAATATTCTGAAATCAGTTCCACCGATGCTCCGGCCAACAATGCTGCCCGTACATTCATCAATGCCAGACAACAGATAGAATGAATCCCAAAAATCCCAATCGACATCATGGTTGTACCAAAAGCATATGCCTTATAGGTCTTTGTCTTTTCTCCCTGCAAGCGGTCATAAATATACGAACAGGCAGCTCTGGATGCCAAAAGGTATCCCACAGATGCTAAAATCCCGATTACAAAGGAACTCCAATAATACCATAACGGTTCTTCTTCAATGTGACTGCTAATCATCCCTGCCAGCACATAGGGTTCACCCTCTCCCATGTAAGACAACAGACAATCACTTACACCACATAGCAGCATTGCAAAAAATCCAATTAACAGCCAGGCTTCCCGCCGTTCTTTTTCTACATATATCATATTGAATGCCTCTTTTTTACTTATGTTAGTTTTAACTAACGAAAGTATAGCATAGGTTTTCTTGTTTGTCAGCCGGTAAATGCCATGAAACAGCCTTTATGCACCCGGCTTTCCCCTTAAAATATTTATTGCACCTGCCCGTTACATACGATACAATTATTAATAGATATTAACGGTTTTATATCTCCTGTGGGGAGGGGGACTCTGTATGAAAAAAACTATATTGATAATTCTCGGCATCCTGCTTGCCGTCGGTATCCTGCTTGCCGCATTTTTTATCAGCCGGACCGGAGGAAGCCGGATTGCGGATGGAACCTATCAAATCACAAGTGACAATTCGGATGCATATATCACAGTTTACGGAAACGAACTTCAATTCCATAATATAGACTTAAATGCTCTTTACCAAGAGGAACAGCTTCAAGTCTACAAAAGACTGGTAGACCAAGGTTCCATATCGGAGCTGACCTCGGAGCAGCTTACTCAGGCTTCGGATTTGAATGCGTTATTTGTGACACAGCCTTGGGTGCTTAACTATGATGAAATGGTCATGGATAAAACCGGAACCTTCACATATGTGTATTACTGCTATGTACCGGATACTTACTTCGGGAAGGTCCTTCAGTATGATTCCCTTCATAAGACCATCCAGATAAATGATGAGAACCCGGAAAAGGTACTGCTGTTCAAGGAGTAATTGTCTATGCTGATTGCAGAGAATTTAGGAAAATGCTATACCGATGCTTCCGGAGAAATCTGGCCTGTACGCGACCTGAATTTAACTATTTCAGACGGGTGCTTTTTCAGCATTGTCGGCAGGTCGGGCAGCGGAAAAACTACGCTTTTAAAAATGCTCGGAGGACTTCTGCCCCCTACAACCGGAAGTGTAACCATCAACCAACAGCCGCTATACAATCTAACGGAACGGGAGCTGGCACTCTATCGTTCCCGGAATATCGGCTTTATTTTTCAGGACTATTTTCTGGAGCATCAATATACCGTTTATCAAAATATTGAAATTGCACTTATGATTGCCGGCATTCCTGCTGCAGAACGCGAGAAACGGATACAAGAGGTTCTGGATACGGTCGGTCTTTCGCACAAGAAAACTGCCAGAACCGGAAATCTTTCAGGCGGAGAAAAGCAACGGGTCTGCATTGCCCGTTCCATTGTAACACAGCCAAAGCTTTTGTTTGCCGATGAGCCTTGCGGGAATCTTGATTACGAGAACGGTCAGAGTATTATGCAACTTCTCCGGACACAGACAAAGCAGGGAAAAACCGTTGTCTTAGTTACGCACAATCTTGAAGATGCACACTTAACGGATGAAATTATCACGTTGCAGGATGGGAAGATTATTCAACATGAAGCTTAAAGATTCTTTAACCTTAATTTTTCGGGAATATCGATATGAGAAACAGGAATGGGTACTGTCTGTCTTATTACAGCTTCTTCTCTACAGCGGCATTTTATTTCTGTTTATAACCGCTCAGAATATGGATACTATCTTTAGCTCTTATCTACAGCCGCTCTATCCAAACGGCTTTGAATTTCGTCTGACGGGATTTACACAGGCTGACATACCAAGACTGGAAGCAATGGGCTTTTATGATATATCCCTTTATGAAGAACGCAAGGAAGGTGTGGCTACTATTCCGGAATTATCCGGCATCTGGCTGTATAAGCTTTCTGCCCTATGGAATAGCAAGGATATTTGGAATCCGGATTTGGACAGCGTCCTTTCTGTTATTTTGTTCTGTCAGCTTATCTTTATGCTAATCGGATTTTTTCTGTTCTTCATCCTGACAAATCATCTGGCAAACTCCATCCGCATGAAGCTCATGGACCGGACTTCCTATATTCATATGCTACTGGCTTTGGGCTGCTCTGAGCGAAGCTGTCAAATGCTCTATTACGGCTTCTTTTTCCTGCGGAGTCTTCCCATTCTTCTTTTGTCTGTCGGGATAAATGCCGGACTGCTCGCCGCCCTGAATCATTTCCTGACAAGCAGACTGTATATTGCTGCAAGCTGTCCGATAGTATCTGTAAATTGGTCGCTGCAAATAGGTATCTACAGCTTTCTTTTGATGTGGCTGGCATTCCGCCGCCAATGGAGGTACATACATGAATAGACGGGACAAGCAAAGACTTATATTCTGGAATCTGAAAGCAGGAAAGCAACTGACTGCCAAGATTATTCTTGGCTTAACCTTTATCCTTACACTGATATTCTGCACCGCCTTTGTTCTGTATGCATGGATTTCCTACACCGGACACTTTAATCAAATGTATATGACCGATTGCTATTACTATAAGCCCATACAGCAACTCTCACTAACGGAAGCAAGCCTTTCAGAGCTGACTACGGACTTTTTACAGGAGCAGGAAGCCTGCCACGCACAGGCTGCATCTGCCTTTCTTACCTTAAAACCTACCGTTCTTTCTGATTATCCGAAAGCCGGAAATACACAGCTTTGGGTAAACGGAGCTTCCCATGAGATACAGGAATACTTTCTTTATAACCGGCGTTCCTATCAGAACATTTATGATGCCGAAGCCCCGGTAGAGCTTGCCCTATACTGTAAGGAGCTATCTGTTTGTACCGATAAAATCGCTTCGGCATACGGCTCTGATTATCTATATGGCAATTATCCGGAGCATCCCGGCGAAATCATGCTGGATAGTTATATTCTAAAACTTTATGGCATTTCCGAGCCTTATGATGAACTTCTCGGCTCAACCATTTCACTGTATGATACCGACAGCTCTGCCGGACAGGTCTTACTACAGGACTATACCTTATCGGGAATTTTGTCTGCCGACCTGCTTGCTGCCAGAGAAAGTCTGTCTGCAAATGACCCGCATTATGAACACATTTATGTGAACCTGAAATCCGAGGATATGTCCGGCTATACAATTGAAAACGGAAGTGTCCGTTATTATTTTGATACTTATACAGACTATGTAGCGAATTATGAACACAAGAACCTGCTTCTTGAACGGAAACTTTCCCAGCTTCTCACTATGGATGCAAACGGTCTGCAACTGACTTACCGCGGAATCGAGTACAGCCTGCTTTACCAGATGATGCATACTATCGGGCGGCTGCTTTTGATTATTGTGGCGGTTCTCGTTTTGGTCGTTTCCCTGTCCGTATCCTATCTGCTATACTTTTACAAGCAACGGAATATGAAATATCTTTCCATGCTCGGAACTATCGGATTGCCAAAACGAGAGCGTCACCACATCTACCTATCAGAGCTTATGGTTATGACTGCCGTTTCTGCCATATTTGCAATCTATTTATCTGCTGTTTTTTATTTCCTGCTGACCTATGTTATGCGTCAGACACTTGACTTTGCATTATTCATACTATAAAAGAGAAGCTCTATGCAGCTTCTCTTTTAGATGTTTTCATTATGCTTCTAAAATACTACCACCAGCAGCATTTTGAATTGCTCCTTGCCGTACACCGCATGAGGATGCCCTGCCGGCATAACAATGGAATCTCCCTCTTTTAATTCATATTTCACTCCATCAATCGTAACCTCACCGACACCATCCAGACAAGTTACAAATGCATCTCCGCCGGATTCGTGTGTACTGATTTCTTCACCCTTATCAAATGAAAACAATGTTACACTCAATGCCTCACTCTGAGCCAGTGTTTTGCTGACTACCTGACCCTCCTGATATGCAACCTGTTCCTTTAATACCAATACCTCTGCCTTATTAATATTTTTCATGCCCTGCATACAATGAGCCTCCTTATACCTAATTCCTTTTTCCCTAGTATGACCTTTTTTAACCGGGCTTTATTCGCAATCCTTATTTACTGTCTCTGTTTGCAGTCTTTGTTCGTAGCCTTTTATTTACTGTCTCTATTTGCAGTTTTTGTTCGTAGGCTTTTTTACTGCTTTTGTTCGCAGCCTTTATTCGCAGTCTTTATTTACTGCTTATGTTTGCAATTTTTGCTTGTGGTCGTTGTTTGCGGTCTTTATTTGCCCTTCTGCTACTGGCTAACGCCCTGCATTTCTTCTACTAAGGTATCCATCTTCTCTTTTATCTCATTACTGATGGTTGTTATGTTGGAAGAGGATGCAGCTATCTCCTGCGTAGATGCAGCAAGATTGCTCGTTTTATCGCAGACTCTTTCCACAATTGCAATCAGGTTCATGGCTTCGTCTCTTATATCGTTAACTGCAGTTTCTATCTTATTTTGTCCCTCATTGCTGCGATTAGCGGTCTTTTTAGAGCTTGCTGCCAAGCCATTAATCTCACTTGCCACAACCGAAAAGCCTCGTCCTGCCTCTCCGGCTCTTGCTGCTTCTATCGAAGCATTTAATGCAAGCAGATTCGTCTTAGATGCTATGGATACAACCTCTGCATTATTATTTTTAAGCTCATCCAATATATCCCGGATTTGTCCCAGAGATTCATTTAACATCCGGCAAAATTCCGTTACCTCCTGCACCTCTGCGGAAATACCCGTACTTTCATCGGCATTTTCACTGTTTCGCTCCTCCATCTGTTGAACAGACTCATTTAACAGTTCAAATTCACCGTTAATTGCATCGGCAATTTCAAATACCTCTTCCTTCTGATGCTCCAACTGAGAAAGCAGTTCTCCGATTTCCGTCTTTTCTTCCTCTGCCACATCTTTGATATAATGGATGCAATTCTTTTTATCATTAATTCCGTTATAGATAGCAATTGCCATCTGTTTGCAGCTATCGTATCCGCAGCAGGAGCAGTCAATGTGCCGCTTATCTTCCGCTTCCTTTTTCATATCGTTATATATGGCATTTAACTCCATAGTTGACGGCATACGCAGCTTGCAGGTCTCAGACCTGTCGGTGTAGCCTCTCAAAAAGTCTGCCAGATTAAGTGATTTGAATTGCTCATTCAGATACTTTAACCGTTCTGCCGGTGGAAGATTCTTTGACCAAGGATGCTTCTTTTCCACTCCCTTGCTGGCTTCTCTTATCTTTAAAATGTTATACATATTATCCTCGGTCTCGGTTTTCGATGTCTCGGTTCCGATTCCGTATATACATCCCGAACTACAATTAAGTGCATCCACAAACAGGTACGGTGTCTTTCCTCCGGCAATTCTTCCCTTGTTGTTTTCCAGATAGTGATACATATGCTTCTCACCCTCGACCTGTCTTACAAGTGCACTTTCGCCAAGGAACCAGTATACATTTTCTTTTAAACCTCCCGGCATCGGATACACCGAGCCAAGACCGTATTCAATTTCATCCGAACAATCCGGTCCATACAGGTTATTTTCCCTTACATATTTCATTAAATGGTCAAAGGTCACATTATAGGTAATGTAGCCCCGGTTCTGCGGGTCATCAATCTCCATTTTCTTAGCAATACATGGACTGATAAATGCCAGCTTATCCGTAATACCCATATATTTTCTTGCGTATATTGCTCCGCACATCATCGGACTCTGTACCGGAAACAGTTTCGGCAGCAATTCCGGTGTATACCGTTCAATATATCCCACAACTGCCGGGCATGGCTGTGAGATACCGCCATAGAACTTATTCTCGGTAATGTACTTTATATATCCCCATGTTGTAATATCTGCTCCGAATGAAATACTGATGATGCGGTTTACGCCAGCCTTTTTCAGACCGCCCAAAATCTTCTCATACTCATCCGGATAATTTGCTTTGAATGCCGGTGCAAACAGAATCGATATTCGTTCCCCTCTTGCCAAGTCTGCAAAAAAACGCTCCGTATATCATAATATGCTCTTGCCTTGTGTTTACACACATCAAAGCACGCACCACAAGCAACACATTCGGCACTGCCAACCTCTATCCGGTCTACACCGTTCTTCTCGGCTTGCCGGTTCGCCCCCATGCAGCGGCAACCACTAATACACTTGTTACATCCTACGCAATTTTCATTTGTGTACACTAATGCCATACAATTTCCCCCTCCATTTTTCCTTTTACCTATACCGTTCTGTTATGTTTTTGCAAACGCTCCTGTTTGCAAGCATTTCCTAGTTTATAGTATACCATAAGAAGTTCACAGAAATAGTTCTGTTTTCCCATTTATTGACAAAAAAAGCAGGAGAACTTCTGCCTTTTAGCATACTGTTCTCCTGTTATTATCCTGTCCGTTGGTTTCTATTTTACAATGCCTTCTTAATTGCTGCCATCAGTTCGTCATACGTCTCATATGCCGGCAGCTCCGGATGGTCTTTCTTAATCTGCTCGGTACTCTTGAATAAAAAGCCCGCCTTACTTGCCTGAATCATTCCCAAATCATTGTGGCTGTCACCGCTTGCTATCGTCTGGTAACCGATAGACTGCAATGCCTTAACGGTTGTCAGCTTTGAGTTCTCTATCCGCATCTTAAAGCCTGTAATTTCTCCGTCTGGTGCAACCTCTAAGGAATTACAGAAAATGGTCGGCCAGCCTAATTTCTTCATCAAAGGTCCTGCAAACTGGGTAAAGGTATCACTGATAATAATAACCTGTGTAATACTTCTCAATTCATCCAGAAATTCCTTTGCTCCCGGTATCGGGTCAATCTTGGCAATCGTTTCCTGAATCTCCTTCAGTCCCAGACCATGCTCCTTCAGGATACCGATTCGCCAATTCATCAGCTTCTCATAATCCGGCTCATCTCTGGTAGTTCTCTTTAATTCCGGAATCCCACTTGCCTCTGCAAATGCAATCCATATTTCAGGTACTAATACGCCCTCTAAATCCAAGCATACAATATTCATATCCATGTTTCTGTCCTCCACTGATTGATTGTATATCCATGCCTAGTATACCCCAGATAAAGGCATACCCGCAACTTTAAAATTACCGCATACCATGCTCCATTGCATCTGCCTGTGTAATCTCCCGCATGACCCTGCATGGATTTCCTGCTGCCACAACCCCGGACGGTATATCCTTTGTCACCACACTGCCTGCTCCTATCACCGTATTACTGCCAATCGTCACACCCGGCAAAATGGTTACATCTCCGCCCAGCCATACATTATCTCCAAGTACAATCGGCTTTGCCCGTTCAATGCCCCGATTCCGCTCCTCCGGCAGCATTGCATGGATTGCCGTATACATCCCGCAGTTCGGTCCGATAAAGCAATGACTGCCTATCGTAATCTTTCCTGCATCCATAAGATATGCTCCATGATTAATAAAGGTTGCCTCTCCTATCCGGCAATTGTAGCCGTAGTCAGTATAAATGGGTGATAAAATAACCACCTCTTTTTCCATATTCGGAAACAATGCTTGTAACAACTGTTCTTTTCTTTCTGTCTCTCTCGGACCGGTCTGGTTATATGTAAAATACAATTCCTCTGCCTGCAACCGTTCCTCCAGCAGTCCTTCATCATAATTTGCATCATACCACATACCCAGCAGCATTTTTTCACGCTCTGTCATATTCTTATCTATGCCTCCGTTTTTGTCTGCCTCAAGCTATATTTCCTGCTTCTCCATAAAATCATCAATTGCCGCATGCAGCTTCTTCGGCTCCATCGTCTTTAGCAGGTATCCGTCCGGCTTTAGCTCCATGACCTTCATAACGGTTTCCGAATCATTTTTCCCTGTCAGAAAAATAATCGGAATCTTCTGAAATTCGGCATCCTCCCGAAGCATCTGCATTACCTGCTTGCCATCCACAATCGGCATTTCATAATCCAATAATATTAAATCCGGTGTATTCAATGCCAGATATTTAATTGCCATTGTTCCCGAATTAGCCAGAATTACCTGATACTTATCTTCCAGAAGTGTCTTGACATTTCTAAGAATTACTCCGGAATCGTCTACCGCCAGTATTGTTTTCTTCTTCGTTTTCTGTATCTTTTCGAGCCGCTCAAAGATACTTTCCACCATTTCTCCCATGACAATCGGACGGGTAAAGGAGCCTTGAATCATCTGCTTCGGAAGTACTTGCAGCAGGGTCCTTAATTCATCACTGTTTCCCATAATAAATACCGAAATTTCTCTTCTGATGGCTGTATCCACCACTGCTTTGACATTTGAAGTTCTTTTCAACAATTCTTCACTGGTGCAGACCAGAAGACCTCTGGTGTCAGGTTCAGCCAGAACCGTAGCTGCCTCCGCCGAATCCACTATCTTCACTTTTACGTTCTGCTTGTCAAAAGCACCCTTAAATGCATTCGTAAGATAACTCTGTTCCTCCATCAGAACGACAAATTGCCCGTTTTCCTCCATGATGGTTCCTCCTTTATTCTTTCAGTTGCTCAATCATATCTTCCGTTAATTGCATAATCTCTTCCATTGCCACATCTGCTACGCACACCCTAAGCCGCTCCATTGCTCCTTCTATACATTCCGGTGTCTGATAGCCATCTAAGACCTTCAACTGCTCGTCTACGCCATCCATATCAAACTGTTGTATGCAGTCATTCATTTGCTGCAAGCCGTCTATCCATTCTTTTGCAGAAACCTCCTGCTTCTCCTTCGCGGATTCATCCACATAAGGCTTCAATATTGTCTTGTAGCTCCGATACTGTTCCAGCATGTCCGGTGTCTTTTCTTCAAGTGCCTGTATATCTTCGGCATTTCCATAGGCTTCCAGCTCTTTGGCTGTCTCCGATAATTCCATTGCTCCGATTAAAAGAGCCGAGCTTTTCAATGCGTGAACCTCAACCGTATAATCACGCAAGAGCTGTTCTTTTAAGCATTGTTCAATCTTACTTGCCTTGCTGTCGATGGTCTGATAAAAAATTCCAATCATTTGCCGCAGAACATCTTCGGTTCCGCAATACCGCAAGCCCGTTTCCAGACTGAATCCGGCTTCCTTCGTTTCGCCGGATGTAAGAAGGCTTTTTGCCTCCTCCTTTGATACCTCCTGCACAAGCTCCGGTGAAAGGCATTTCCGAAGCTGTACGCAGATACTCTGAAAATCTATCGGCTTTGCGACAAAGCCATTCATGCCTGCACTTATGAACTCATTTCGTGCATCCAGCATGGCATTGGCAGTCAACGCAATAATCGGAAGCTCCTGATATTCCTGCCCGGATAACTGCCTGATTGCCTTGGTGGCTTCTACTCCGTCCATTACCGGCATCATGTGGTCCATAAGCACCAGATGATAATGCTGCTTCTGAACCATTTCGACTGCCTGCATTCCGTTCTCCGCAGTATCTATCTGCATCTGAAGCGGCTTTAACAGCTCCTTGGCAACCACAAGATTCATGGTGTTATCGTCTACCAATAAAATACGTGCCTCCGGAGCAATAAACATACTCTCGGCTTCCTTTTCCAGTACACTGCTATGCCGTTCCTCATAATTTACCTCTGAAATCGGAGCCGCATTGACAACCGTCTGTTCAATAAAGAAATAGAATCGGCTTCCCTTTCCGTAATAGCTCTCTACACCAATGGTTCCTCCCATCATATTGACTAATTTTTTCGAAATTGTCAACCCTAATCCGGTTCCCTCAATCCGTTGGTTCTTCTTCAAATCTACTCTCTGGAAGGAATCAAATAAAATCTCCTGGTCTTCCTTCCGGATTCCGATTCCGGTATCTTCCACTTCGTAATACAGCAGGATTCGGTCCTCCAATTGCTGCTTAATTCGAACCCGCAGCCGCACATAACCTTCCTCCGTATATTTTATGGCATTCGTTACCAGATTCGTAATAATCTGACGAATCCTTCCCACATCACCGCCCAGACTGCATGGCAAAGCAGGGTCAATATCATAAATTAGTTCTATGGGTTTCTCACCGATCCGGTTCTCAAAGGTCAGCCGCATATCATGAAATAAAGAAAGTGTATCATACGGTTCTTCAAACAACTGCATTTTTCCGGACTCTACCTTAGAAAAATCAAGCACATCGTTCACAATGGTAAGCAATGCCTGTCCGGAGCTTTGGATATTTAACAGATATTCCTGTTCCTGCCGGCTATGCTGGTTTCGAAGCATAATTTCTGCCATTCCGACGATAGAGTTCATCGGTGTCCGGATTTCATGTGAAATATTGGAAACGAACTCGCTTTTTGCCTCATTTGCCGCCTCCGCCTGTTCTACCAGCTCCTTCATTACCCGGTTTTGTTCTATAATTTCCGTAACATCCACAATGGTCAGCATATATCCTTGTATGAAAGGTCCTTCTTTTAGTTCACTTTCTTCTACCTGATAATGATGCTCTTCCCAATCCAAATATCCCTGCTCGCCTTTTAAGGCTTCATAAATATCACAGTCCTTTGTATAATGATATACCTTTCGCATGGAATTTATCAGAGAACCCGCCATGAGATTACGGAACAAAATACGATTCCGGGTATCTACTACGACCAGACCTTCTCCCAGATTATTAATGATATGATTTTTGGCATTTTTAACCGGGTCAAATAATCCATATCGGACAACGGCAATACTCATAAATACACATGACAACAAAATTCCAAGCGGTGTCGGGTCGTCCCCCTTAAGTACCCCAAGAATCCGCAGAGACAACAGTATCATAGGGGACAGCACTGATGCCAGCAGGGTCATATGAAGCTTTATTCGGTAAGGAGCCGGACTATTTTTCTTCTCCCGGAAGGAGGTTACAATTACTGCTATACAGCCCACTATTTCCAACACCAGAAATGCCATATACACATAATAAAAAGGGGCTGCCGAAATCTCCAGTGTCGCACCACCCAGATTCAGCTTGGAAGGAGCCATCCAATAGCTCTTATAATACAGTTGATGACTATCTCCGGTTGCTATCATAACGTAGAACACCACATTAATTAACAACAGACTATTGGTCATCCACTTCGGGATTCTTGCCTTTTGCCATTTTAACATAAACATAAGAGCACAGTAATTTGCAAAGCATTTTCCAAGATACTCCATCTTTCCCAATGCAACCAAGGTCTCTTCACTGCCGCCCATAATATAAATACACTTAGAAACCAACGCGACCAGACAACAGGCAATTGCCAGTATCAAATCGCTTTTATAGTCCGTATCCTCTTTTCGGGATACGATAACCAGCAATGCAAATGCAATCAATACTCCGAATATATGTAATGCAAGCCAACTAATCGCCATTGTCATATCTGTTTGTTCTCCTATGTATCTACTCTGAATCCTACTCCTGCTCCCAACCAAATCGGTTTATCCCTGCATCAGCTCCTGCTCCTCCGGAATTATATCACTCCTGACAGAAGCCTTATCATAACTGTATTTTCCTTGGTATTCATAAATATCGATTGTCATGCCAATGGGATATGTGTCCGCTCCCCGCATAAAGCCTGTGCGAAGAATTGCCTGCCGCTTTATATGATTCTTGTCAAAATAACGCACCTGTGTATTCAGCGTATAACAGCCATTCACTCTATAGGCAGTATTTTCCACATAGCCATATATTTTAGCCGCATATTTTTCTCCATGCCGGACAATCCTCCGCTTTCCTGCCATGCTAATCAACACACCCGCAATAAGTCCAAGTCCCAGCAGTAAAAACGGCAACGGAATTATCAAAAAGCCTTTCGTATCTCCTAAGTCCTCACTTAACCAGATAAATCCGAGCATAATAATTCCACCAACTCCGGCAAATACGCTTCCTACAACCACCAACAGCTTTTGTGCAACATTCACCTTATCACTTCCTATTCATTCAGTTCATATATAATCTTCGATAAGCTTCCCAGCACCGATGTGATTTTTGTACTTATTTTTGACATTCCATCCGCCAGCTTCTGCACCTCGGAGGCAACTACCGCAAAACCACGTCCGGTTTCTCCTGCTCTTGCAGCCTCAATAGACGCATTTAATGCCAATATTCTCTGCCGGCTGCTGAACTTTTCAATCTGTTTGGTATTATCATTTGCTTCGTCAATATACTGAACTGCTTCCTGAATACCATTTTGCAATTTATCAATCATTTTACGATTCAGCATTGTCATGTAGCAGTCCCGCACATACATATTTACTACGTCACCCAATAAGTTTGCCGCTGCTTCGATTTCTTCTCTGCTCTTAACTGTTACTTTATGCAATGCTTTGATATATGTATCTTCATCTATCCCTAACTCGCGTGCCGTTTTTCGAAATGCTTCATCATCCGGATTTTCCGGAAGAACCTGTCCGCCAATGACACTTCCCAGCACCGTACCGTCATCGAGAGTAATCGGGATTCCGAAGTCTATTAAGCCTGCATGACAGGCATACACGCCTTGACCCTCCCGGTCACACTTCTCACAACGCCGGCAGCCTTCTTTGCTTCCTCTTGTTAAATCAATACAAAATTCTGTAAAATTATAACAGTCACTGATATACTTACCATCTGCACCAACTGCAACGGTTGCCAATCCTGTGCTTACTGCCCAATTTCGCATGATGCCTTCAAACTTTTCCATGTCACAAAATTCTTCTATCGCAACCATATTTTTCACCCTCCCATAAGTAATAATATACAAAATATTATACTATATATATTACTTTTGCACAAGATTCTGTTTTGTTTATATAGAATTAATTTTGCCACTGTATCCGTTCTTCCAGCAGCATCGGATACTGTATGAGTGCAGAGGCTTCCAAGTTCTCTTTATGCATATCTACTGCGGTAATCGTGTGGTTGGTATAGGTTGTATAGTAATAAATTCCTCGTTGTGCATTCCAGCATGAGGTATAAACCGTAATTTCATAGTTACCCTCTTTCACCTCACAGCATCCCCGCTGCTGCTCAACAGACCCTAAGATATGAAAAAATTGTCCTACGCTCTCTGTCTCTGACTCTCCGGATATGGAATGTAGTCTCACAAAGGCTGCTCTTACAAATCTGGATGCAGAGGACAAATCTCCCGGCAAACCTAACGCTCCCATTCCACGGCTATATGTTTCTAAAGGCACTTGCTTGGAGAACCGATTTTCCGGCTGCTTTGGTGACAGGTGCATATAATTATTTAAGAAAAACATCTGTTGATGAAACGGCGGATTATTTGTCAGCACTCCAACCGGATTGTCATAGACCTTTAAGCCTTCTGCTACTGACTCTACCGTAATCGCCCCGTTCTTATCTGCTATCAGCCAATGAAGCTGTGCAGTCGGAAATGCTTTGCTAAACGGCGTTCCCACCAGATTTATCTCTGATAAAACCTTTCTTGCTTCATTTAAATTCTTACATTGGCTTAATATCCATAGGATAAATTCATATTGGGCTACATTTTTACATTCCTTCTCCGGCTCTCCATACACAGCATTTCCTACGAAATTCAGCCCTGCCATACCTAAGCCTTTTTCATTTACCGCATCATAATATAAGGGATACCCCTCTGCTATATGTGCTGTTCCGATAATGGCATAATGGTTCTCATTTTTTTCGGCATACCGAAATTCTATCGGATAATGACGGGGTGTTATTACAATTTCTTCACCATAGGAACATTCATAGTCTAAAGTTCTTCCCATATAGAAGTCTTTGGTCTGATAGGTTGCTGCTGTACACATAAACACTTACCTCTTTTCTTTTATTTGAGATTCATGCTATTTGATTTCGTTGGGTTTGTCAATTCCATTGATGACTTGTGATTCGGCAAGAAGTGACATTGTTTTTAATTTTATTGCATTCTCTCCATACTTATGTTATTCTATGTACATCATAAATAAATTCAAGGGGGTACTTACATGAAAAAAGTCATTAAATTTATTGCTTGTGTTGCATTAGTCGGAAGTTTCTTTCTAAATGGTGTTCATGCTTCATATGTAACTGCATACTTGTACGCGGATGATAGCTTTGTAAACACTTCAACTGTTGCAACAGTTGGAAGTTCGGATTCAGCCAGAGCGACCTATTACAATGGTGAAACCTATTCTACATCCAAGAAAAACGCTTCCTTTGGTGTCTATTATTTAAACCGTTCCGGCAATTGGGAATTAGGTGATGGATATATAACCAAAGCTCCCGGCGAGTCTTTTGGCAACACAGCAAGCTATGGCAATGGAAACTATGCGTATTTGAAAATCGTTGCAGGCAATGATATGGTTGGTGTATGGAATAAAAATGCTATTGCACGGGGGAGCTTAAGTGGAAATTAATCAGAAGCATTATCGTTTTCTTTGCAAAGACTGGGGTATCCGAATCCTTACCATCCTTCCTTTTTTATTTATCAATGCTTCTTATCTTCGCCTGTATGTGGTTAACAGAAAGCTTGTCAGTATGTATGGCAGCTCCTACTCACTTATTGCAGGTTCAAGTCTGGATGAGGCACTTAAGATTATATATCCGATTTTTGCGTTTATAATTGCCCTTTCGTTTATTGCGTTTCATCGTTTTCGGGCAGATGGAATACGGGATTTAATAAATCTGTATTCCCCAAGGCATATCTATCTTAAGACCTTTTTGTTCCTTGAGCTGTTGCATTTACTTATTTTTATTAATATCTTGGTACTGGTTTGTATTTTTTATCTGCCTTTTTGCCAACCGAGAGCCGATTATTTTATGCAGATTGTTAAAAACATAGTTTGCTGGTATGGATTATTACCTTTACTGGCAATCGTAATCGGAATTTTCTTATCTTACATGAAATCCTATCAGGGAGCAATTGTAGCTTATATTGCTATTCTTCTGGCTGCCAGTCCGCTCCCTGATACCATACATAGAACTCTTGCATTTGATACACTGATTGATACATCTGCTATATTAAAATTCTTTAAGTTTATGCCTTTACCGGCTTACGATATACAGGCAGAAATTGACTACCTTGGACATCCTGTAACATCCGATACCGTTTGGCTGTTATTGTTCTGGATATTTCTTTTTGGTCTTGGAATTATTCTGGTATCCGGTCATAGACGCTGGTATCTGCTTGCTTTTAACGGTGGTATCTGTGTATTAAGTATCCTGTTCTTAATTGATGTTCCCCATGACTCCCGGATAGAATTTGGCGATGTACATGAGCGTTATTTTCATCCTGACTATTATTACAGCTTTCTGGATAAGTCCGATTATGCAGACACATTGCTAACAGCCAAAGATTACGGCATACGGAAATATGCGATAGAATTAAGCGTAAATGATGGTATGCAGGCACAGGTTACTATTGACATTGACGATAGTACAGAATCGGAATATTTATTTACGCTATATCACACCTATCGGGTCAACAACATAACAAATCAGGACGGGAAACCACTGGCATATACTCAAACCGATGATTATATCCGGATTCAGAGTGACTCACCGGTTACACAACTGGTATTTCATTATGCAGGTAGTGCTCCGGGCTGCTATACCCTTTCAGACGGCATACATTTAAACAGTTATTTTCCGTTTTATCCAATACAGGGGATACAGGCAGTATATGACACAACTCACTCTCATTACGTTGACCATCAGATGAATGAACCGATTTCATTTTATGTGAGTGTAGATAGTAACAAACAGGTATACAGCAATCTGAAAGAAACCTCTTATAATACCTTTGAAGGCGAGGAAACCGGATTCTTTTTACTGTCGGGTTTTGTAGAAACCTATCAATACAAGGATGTAACCGTTTTATATCCATATACCGGCAAAGCCAGGAATGATTACACTATTTGGAATGATGCCATTGATGACCTTCTGTCCTTAGAGCAGGAATACAGTCCGGATGGCTCTAATCACCTTCAATACATTATGCTGGATACCAGTTACCGCGGCTTCCGGGAATACACCTATGGTTCAAATTATGCACAAATGGCTGTATTAACAACAGACCACATGATAAAACTGGACGGCTATAATCCTCCGGATGAGTCCGCCGGATATGCTCTTTATAAGCATTATCTGGAAACCGGACATAATGAGCCAAATGCTTACTTTTACAACTAAGAGGGGGTGCTATCAAATGAATACTTTGCAAATCGAACATCTAAGCTTTGGCTTCGGTAAAAAGAAGATACTACAGGATATATCCATCGATTTTCATAACGGTATGTATGGAATTATCGGTCCGAATGGTGCCGGAAAGACCACCTTCTTCCGTTGTCTTCTCAACCTGTATAAAAATAACGCAGTTGTAACTTTGAACGGATTAAAGAAAGAGGATAAACAATTTCCATATAAAATCGGTTTTGTACCACAGACCTTTTCCGCATTTTCTTACCTCACTGTCTATGAAATGATGGAATTTTATGCAAATATACAGAAATTAGACACAGCCCTTCAGGATGAACGAATTAAGGAATGCTTACAATTTGTACATCTTCTGGAGCGGGCAGATTGCAGGATTTCAAAGCTTTCCGGTGGTATGCTGCGTCGCTTGTCAATTGCACAGGCTATTATAAATAATCCGGATTTAATTATTTTTGACGAACCTACGGTAGGACTGGATATTGAAGAACACCTGCATTTTCTGAACCTTGTAAACGCACTTGCCCAAAATAAGATAGTTATACTGTCCTCCCATACCGTAGCAGATTTTCAATCTGATAACACGCAACTTATTTTATTGTCAAAGGGACAGATTACATATATGGGAGATATAGCGGTTATGTGTGAACAAGCTGCCGGACACATCTATGAAATAGCAAATGAGGCTATATCAAAAATACAGGGTGACTATCGGATTATCAAACAGGATATGCAACAACTGCGGTTTGCCGCAAAGAAACAGCAAGAGCTGGAGCCTGTATCTCCGACACTTGAAGACGCTTATATCTATTATCTGAACTTCCGATAACCTTACGCTGTTATCACATTTATACAGGAAAGAGCAGGATATTATATGAAGAATATTAAAACATTTTTTTATGAATATTTCGGATTAAGCAAATGGCGTATACTGCCTTGGGTGGTCTATGTGTTACTTATCCCTTGTCTGATTATACATATCCGGATAAAATACGGCATCGGTCTTATTTACGGTTCACTGGTGTCTTATATCCTGTTCTTCTTTTATCCGCTGTTCTCTACGTTATGGACAATTCTGTATCTAAACGAAGTATTGACCCTGCCGGGAAAAGAATTATTCCAATTCTACCGGGGAAATCATATGGCTTCTGTATGCAAAATACAGCTTCCTACCCTGTTGATATTATTCTTTACGGCTGCTCTGGCTGCCCTTGGCTGGAAATCACTCTGGCTGGACGGATTGGGAACGGCTCTGGTCTGTATTTTCCTAAACGCAGGATGCTACTTACTGCTAAGAACCTTTCCATTTCCTATTTTAGCCGCATCCGTTACGGTACTATACCCTATTTTTGTCTTTTTTCTTAACAATGGCGGACATAATTGGTTCATCTATTACAACAAACAACCATGGGCAACAGAAAACCTATTTTATAATGGGATTCCGCTAATACTTGCCACAGTTACTATGTATTTCATCGGGAGCAGATGAGGTATTCCATAAATCTTTTTGCGGCAGGAGTCAATGATTTCAACTCTGTAATCCTCCTGACAGTATCTGGTTCAAATTCTGAAAATAGGCATTCTTATTTCATGGGTGATAACGATACTTCTGATTGCGCTTAGTTTTCTTGTTGTCAGACCTTTTTCCGCTCGTCCTGCATAATTTTGCTTTCTAATTTTATTATCTGCGATAATTTACAAATATACCGGGCTATGCTAAGATTTTATCAGTTATTTATAACTTCAGATAAAAGGGAGATCCTTATGATATTATTTTGTGCAAATTGCGGAAAAGCATTGGTTTATAACCCTGAAAAAAGAAAAATGGAGTGTCCGAGCTGCGGAAGTCTCTATGAAGCGGACCAGATTCCGGAGCCGGAAGCGGAAGATACGATGGAATGCAACATCTACACCTGTACCGCCTGCGGTGCGGAGCTTGCAGTAAATGGTGTGGAATCCTCAACCTTTTGTTCTTATTGCGGGCAGCCCACTATCGTATTCAGCCGGGTTTCTTCGGAAATCAAGCCGAACTATATTCTTCCGTTTTCCGTTACCAAGGAGCAGGCAGTTGGTTCTATCCGAAACCAGCTAAAAAAGGGCTTTTTTATTTCAAATGAAATTAAAAACTTTAGTGTAGAGCGTGTACGCGGAATCTATATTCCATACTGGTTATTTGACATTCACTATGCCGACAACCAGTATCTAAGCGGAACTGTCGGAAGCGGGGATGATGAACGTACCGAATACTTTTATCGGGAAGCTGACTGTGATTTTGAGAGATTAACGCTGGATGCCTCCAAACAATTAAATGATGAATCTTCGCAACGGCTGGAGCCTTATGATACGCAGGCACTTCAGCCCTTTGACATTCGTTATTTGTCCGGCTTCTATGCAGACCGGTATGATATGTCTGTGGAACAATTACAGCCGCTTGCGGTATCTCGTGCAGCCAAGCTCTTTAACTCCGCAGTTGAGGATACCATTCGTGCCAGTGACATTAGTATTATCAAAAATTCACCTACCTATCAGATTAACCGAACGGAATATGCTATGTTTCCTGCATGGTTTATGACGTTTCGGTATCAGCAGAAGCCATATACCATATTAGTAAACGGGCAGACCGGCAAAGTCATCGGGGGTGTACCATATGCAAAGTCCAAGGTAAATGCCTGTGTCGTTATCCTTGGTCTGATTTGCTCTTTTTTCTGTACCATATTATCTTACGATATTTTGGTTTCTGACGGGGACGATTCCATATTTAAACGGATTTTGGGATTATTGGCGTTGGCCATTATGTTTTTCTGTATCGGCTTTTCAAGATTCCGCAAGGTAAAAAAGAGTATCGAATTAACCGAGGACCAGACTACGGATTCTTATGTAAAAGACAGACAGGAGGGAATATAAGATGTTATTTTTAGCATTTATTTTAGGCAATCTGCTTGGATTCAGCCTTGCATATATGATAGTTGCATATCTGGTTAAGCGTTCCAATGACCACGGAAACAGCAAGGGTACTTTTCGGGATTTCAACCGAAATCCATTAAATGTCATAAAGAAACGGGACCGGATAGGCGACCCACGTCTCTAAGCTATTGATTTTTCCGTCTGCATCAAATTCAGCAATGGTAACTCCGTCAAAGCCGTCAACCGTTCCCTTTTGGTTCCACTCGGCAAACCATGTTATTACCTGTTCAAGCCCTGTATATATCGGTCCATAGCACTCACTATACGTGATATTCTTGCTGAAAATGTCTTTTATGGGGTCTATACTCTTATCCAGCCAGCATTGAAAATATTTCCGAATTATTTTTTCCATTTCTTGTGTTTGTTTTGTCTCCATATTTGTCAGTCTTTCTTTTGTCCTTTTCTTTGTCTTTTTATTTATCCGTTTATTGTTCTTTTATTATTCTTTTATGTTCCGTTTTGTACCGACCTCCAATCGTTAGATTTTTAGGTCTAACTTTGGGGGACGGTATTGATTTCGGACTTCTGCATTTTATCCCGGATATAAAATTGACAATACCTTTTCAAATAACTTCTCTGCCCCAATTACAACAATGCATAATTTTTCTCTTGTCCTGGATACACTCTGAAACAGCAGCCTGTAATAGCTGGTATCCGGATTCGGATGTGCATTGCCCTGCAAAATGCCCTTTTCGTTATAACGGAAATGACTGGTGAGCGTAATAATCACACTTTCAAACTCCAGCCCCGCCGTTTCCAATGCCGAAATATCTCCCTGACACCCTGCAATCGGATTATCGTATTCAATAAATGTATAGCCACGCTTCTTTTGGTAATAAAGAATGATTCCCTTTGCCTCTGCTTCGTTTTCTGCATAGAGAACATCTACATTTTTGTATGTATAGCCACTGTGAAAATCTTTATTATTCAAATCAAGCAGTGTATTAATAAATGCGTTCATTTCGCGATTGCTGCGTATCCGTCCTGACAGCTTCTGTTCTTGAAAATCAGGCAATGCTTCCAGTCTTTGGGGAATATTCCTGCGTTTCTCGCTCTTTGATAATATCTGATAATAATCGTAAGCAAAGATACATATTTTACCTTCCCGTTCTGCCATCTGCACAAGTAATTCAAATGTTTCTACGGACATTCGCTGTGCTTCATCCACTAAAAAGAACCGGTAGTCTGTCGTCGAGATTTCCGCAGCCTCTGCTTCACTGAAAATGTCAATCAACGGCATCATACGATTGAGGCATATATGCCCCTCACAGAGCATCCCACAGTGAATGATACAGATTTTCCCTCTTGCTGCCAATTTCTTTGCCAAATCATACAGCAACAGTGTCTTGCCGGTGCCTGCAATTCCGGTAATTCCCCAAAACTGTGATTCTCCTTCCAGTATCGTCCTTCGAATGGTTTCCTGCTGCTGTGTCAGGAAATAACGGTCCTCCAAAAATTCCTGCGGCATATTAAGCGGTGAAATCAGATAGTCCTTCGCCCGCAGTAACTGGTCCAGATTCTCCCGCTCAAACTCTGCAAATTTCCGCATACTTTGTATCAGTTCTCCAAAGTCTGCCGGACATAGTTGATTATTTTTTAATGTATATAGGGTGTTCGTTTCTTCCACATAGGTATAAAATTCTAATACCGGTGCCAGCGGCTTCAGATAATAACGATTTTTCAGAAGCTGTCGCTCCATCTTCTCTTCCGAAACAATCTGACTCTTTAATTCGATATTCAGAACCTTTTTATTTGCACATACTTTTAAAAGGTCAAATTCCTTTCCAATCTGATGAATGGTGTAGGAGTAATAAAATCCTTCCAATTCCTCAATGGAAACACCTTTTTGACAAAGCACTTCTACAAATCTTTGCAGACTATGAAATTCGCATTCCTTAACTCTCACCCGCTCCTGCCTGTCAGAAAGAATATTTTCAAATGCTGTATATGTCGTGCTGTCTCTGTCTCTCGTTAGCAGGTATAAGTTAACTGACCTCATACACATTTCCCCTACTATATTTTCCGAACAAATTGAATCTCTTGCCAACTTGTGGTTACTATTGTAGCATTTGGGAAATGGTACTGCAAGCGGCAGGGTGGGGTGAATAAAAATACCATTTGATTTTTAAACCGATTAGGGGATGGTAATTTCATAGCATTAATGCTATCATTATGTTATTAGAGATATATGCACAGGGAGATAAGACGCATGGCAAACACTAAATCCTTTCTAACTTATAATCAACAAATGAAAAAACTTCGCAAAGACAAAGGATTTGATTGTAACGGAACTCCTCACAAAATATCATTGGTACGTTCCGGCTATTTTAATATGATTAACGGTTACAAAACACCTTTTACCTGCGGTACAGATGCTAACGGAAATCATGCCTATTTTCCAAATACAAGCTTAAGTCAAATCAATAGCTTAAAAAAATTTGATGAGTCACTGAGACTATTTTTGCTTAAGTACATCACTCAAGTAGAAGAAGAAGTTCGAACCTTAACTGGTTACAAATTTGACCAATGCAATGATAACGGAAAAATACCATGGTATGAAACAAGTGCATATTCACCTAGCGTTAGTTTGCAGTCAAAAATGAGTACCATTTCATCTGCTTATTCGGAGTTAAGTAAAAGTAAATCAGAATATGTACAGTTTTACATGAATAATCATGAGCAAATTCCGACTTGGATTATGATAAAGGTTGTAAATTTCTCCACCTTTATTGACGTTCTTCGCAACAGTAAGACAAATGTAACTCATGCTATTTGCAAATTATATTCTATGTATGACAACAATAATTTGCCCAATGTCAAGCTATTAATTGGCAGCTTGCATTGGCTAAGAAGAGTGCGAAATTCTTGTGCTCATAATGAACGTGTTTATTGCATTCACCAAACGCAGGCACGTAACAATTCTACAAGCGGACGAATTTTAGACCCTTATTATATGCAGCTTCCTACATCTTACAGTAGATGTACCGAGAAAAATATTTTTGATATTCTTATTTACTTTAAGTATTTTCTTCCGAAAGAAGAATTTACACCAATGATTTTGGAGTTAAAGAGTATGCTGCTGGAATTGCAAAGCACTTTACAACCAAATGCTTTTGACAATGTCAGAGGACAGATGGGAATAAAAAATATGAATGTTCTTGATACTTTAATTTCTTTACCAAAACAAAAAATTGAGTATCACAAATTTGATACCCTATAAATTACATTTTGCAAAAAATTGTTCTAAACCCTTGTCATAATTCTATAAATGTGGTAGTATACTAACACAGAGAGAGCCATATTGATTATGGCTGAAAAACACTCATGCACCTATGTGTATGGGTGTTTTTTACTTTGGAAAATTTGTGATTAAGATTTCGGGAGATGTGTAATTATTCAATTGAACAAGATACCTGTATTCCTGCTTGATACGGAGTGCGATACAGTTTTATAGCCTTTTCACATCTATATATGTTGTACTTTTACCTGCTCCGATTTTCGCAATCTTTTCTTCATCAGTTAACTTCTTTAGAGCTCTCTCAACCGTTTTTTGACTAAGCTCCGGACAAAGTGTCATAATATCTGACTTTCCAAGTTTCACCAACGAACGTTCAATAATACTGTAGACTCTTTCTGATGATGTCATTTTTTTCTTTTCCAATAAAACAAAACGCTCTTCGAAATCCTTATAGGCATTAATAATAGTTCCCAATGTATATTTTATGAACGGCATGTAATCGTTAGTATTTTCATGCCAATCAACGGAACTATCCTGTAATACTTCATAATATGTCTCCTTCGACTTCTCTATCACCATTTCAATACTGATATATTTTCCTACCAAATATCCTGCCTTATACAAAAGTAGCAGGGTTAAAAGTCTTGACATTCTTCCGTTTCCATCATCAAAAGGATGGATACACAAGAAATCAAGTATTACACACGGAATAATCAATAATGGATCAATATTCGTATGATGTATTGCATCTTCATACTGACTGCATAAAATCTCAATGTAATTATCTATCATTTTATAATGTCCACCATTACTCATTTTCGAATAACTGTATAGATATTTATGCAAAGTCAATATATCATTTGGTTTTAGCTGTATGTAGGAATAACTATCATGAATCATTCCCAACACTTCTCTGTAACCAGCAATTTCTTTTTCGTTTCTATTCCTTGGTTCACTCTTTTTCTGTACGATTTCCTTTAATCTTTTATCAGATGTATAAATGCCTTCAATCTTATTTGAAGCTTCCGTACTCTGTATCCTAGCCACTTTCATCAATTTATCTAATATTTCCGGCTGTGTCTCTATATACAATTCCTGTCTCCCTTTGTACTCGTGAAGCACAGAAATCATATTCATAACCCCAATCGTAATCGGCATTTTTTCTATTGCTCTGTAATTAATCTCTTTCATAGTCATTGCTTTCCTTTCTACCCCATTCATATGTTTTTGGGGTAGAAAACGAAGTAATGGGGTAGATAACTAATCTACACGTCATTATTCCCATTGTTTCCAAAATATATCATTACATTTCAACTAACCGTCGTATTGCTTCCTTTGATATATCCCATACATTCAAGTTTCCAGCCAGCATTGAAAATATTTTCTGATAAGCTCTTCCATTCTACACTTATCCCTTCATTTTCTCAATCGTTTCCTCCACAGAAATACATTCCGCATATCTGTTCTTCCACATAAACTCATTATAATACTTATAACTCTGCTCTCCTGTCATAAATGCATTATCAAATGTGGAATTTCCATTCTCCGGTACAATCATTTTAAAACCATGTTCAAAGCCACACTTGATTGTTGCATCAATACAGTAATCTGTTTGTAATCCAGCAACAACTACTGTACGGATATTCTTTTCCACCAAGTACTCCAACAAGCCTGTCCCCTTAAAAGAACTATTTACCGTCTTATCGAAAATCTTTTCACCCAGCTGTGGACTAAAACCTTCATATATCTCAAAACCCGGTGTTTCCTTTGTCAATTCGGCACCGGCACCGTCATCGTGTCTTACATAAATAACCTCAACATTATTCTCTCTGGCTGTTGCAATTAACGATTTAACAGCACTTTCAAAAACATTGAAATTATATAAATCTGGTGTCGTTATTAATTTCTGTGTGTCAACTACTAAAAGTACCATCCGTTCTGCCTCTCCCCTACTTTCTCAAATTGTTTTCCTTATTAAAATTTTTCTTCTCCATCATATCATACTCTGCATCCGAGCAGACTTCTTTGCATCGTTTCTGATACTCCTTAGAGCACTCCAACATGCTACTAATCTTTTTGCAAGGGAACTCTGCACACTGATTGCTTTTTCCGCATAGGGTTATTTTTCTTCCATGTAATACCTCCACATTAATTAGTGCACCACGATTTTCATATTATGATACTTGGCTACTACATCCTCAAAACCAACAGATTTATAAAGTGAATATCCATCCTCTGTTGCTTTTAATTCAATAACACTCACGCCTTCTGCTTTAGCGTCTTCCAACATCATAGTTATTAATTTCTTTGCATACTCTAAAAGTGACTTATCTATCAGCCATGGTTCATTTATACATAGCGGTGTTTTCTCCTTTGGTATTGGATATGGAGCCAGTCTGTGATGTTCCATTATGATATCTCCTTCCTATAAACTGTATCTACGATACATACCTTGTATAAATTCATCTAATCCCTGCAAGCTTTTTACTCTGCGAAGCTTGATTCCACAAACATTACAGATTTGTTTAAGTCCAGCCTCTACAATCACATTTGACACTCTAACCTCCTTTGGTGCACCATATCGGAAAATAAAACCTATCAGAATTTCCGCCAGCATAACAATCGCATCGTCCTCCGGTCCCACCATTTCAAACTTAATGACAGTTCCCGTATTCGCATCACCTAATAATGATAATGCCGGATTTGCAGGGCGGTCATATTTTTTATCCGTCAAGGACGCACCTAATACCGACACATCAGCCTCTAACACAGCATTACATTTCGGAACTTTTGCCAAGTTGGACAACAATTCCTCATCCGTAATAACCAAATTTCCAAATTGAAAAGAAGTAAACGGCAATGGCATCTCTCCTGTGCTGATGATTTCATTCTCTTCATCCAGCATAATATGAAACATATTTCCATGTTCAAAATCAATACTCTCTGTCTCTTCCTCATAACATTTTAATGCTCGCTCCGGATTCTGCATATGCTCAGTCATCCGCACAACTTCATCTGCATCCATATTGTATGGATAGTATCCCGGCTCAAAGGAAAGAAAATATAACCACTGATTTTTACCACGATATGTATATCCCAATTCCTTAATTATCTTTCTCTGCTTGTCGGTCAGTTCATCACGATTTCCCCAATAGCATGTAAGATTCTTTTGGTTAAACATTGCATACTCTGTAGACAGATTCATACTCTGTTGCATCGTCAACATTAAAAAACTATTTAATCCTTCAAAGCCTTCGTAAACAGCTATACCATAGCAGTCGCCACCTCTTCCCAGAACGCTGTAAAAAACAGAATCCTCATCGTCATCTTTGATAACCCCAATCAAATCCAAATCCCAGAAATTTTCCCATGGCTTTAACTCTTTAATGCGTGTTGCCGACTCATATAATATTTTCCACTGTTCTGAAAGATGCCTCTTTTCTCATTTGTCACTCCATTTAATCCATACTCTTGTTATTAATTTTCGTCGCTATCATTATCATTTATATCCAATATAATCCATTCGCCTTTCTTGTTTGACCCGATACGTTTTATGACACCTTTTTCA